>Ga0181580_10002304_pt1 | contig 15455 bp, 16 predicted proteins | sample 071ome_23_FD_132413 | JGI IMG/M metagenome (GOLD analysis project Ga0181580, IMG submission 132413) | Coastal salt marsh microbial communities from the Groves Creek Marsh, Skidaway Island, Georgia - 071403BT metaG (megahit assembly) | ecosystem: Environmental > Aquatic > Marine > Intertidal... | reverse complement strand
GTTGGCGGTGGGGGACCGGGCGGTGAGAATGACGGTTTCTACGGCGGTGCTGGTGGAGGTGGAGCAGGTGGCTTCGTAGAGAAGTCATCGGTATTCCTTGACAGCGGCTCTGTGACCGTCACGGTTGGGGCTGGTGGCGCACCTAACGCTTACCGTGGAAACGCATCTGGCCTTCACGATATTTGGGGTATCGGTGGTGGTTCTGGTGGCGGCTACGCACCTGCTTGGACTAACGCATATTACCGTGGGGCTGATGGTGGCTCCGGTGGCGGTGGCTCTGCTCGTGACGCTATCTCTCAGTACGAGGGTTCCTCGCTTTTAGGTCAAGGCAATGATGGTGGCGATGCACTAGGAAACGCCGATCTATCTAACTACGGTGGTGGAGGTGGCGGTGGGGCTGGAGCCGTAGGGCAAGACAGCCTAGGAACCGCTGGCGGTGGAGCCGGTGGTAACGGGCAGGCTTCAAGCATCACGGGATCAAGTGTTACTTACGCTGGTGGTGGCGGTGGCGGTGACCGTCAGGTTGGCGACCCTGGTGCTGGTGGTACTGGCGGTGGTGGCGCGGGAGGAACTGAGAACGCGACCGCGACTAGCGGTACTGCCAATCTTGGTGGTGGGGGCGGTGGAGCCTCTGGCACTAGCGGCGTAGGTGGCTCCGGTGGTTCCGGTGTTGTGATTGTTCGTACCATCATCGGCGGCTCAGCGGCTGGTGTCGTAGCGAGTGGTGGTACTGAGACTAGTTATGTCGGTGACGGTTCTAATGGTGTCGCTGGTCAAACGTACAAGGTTCATTCGTTCACTTCTTCTGGATCGTTCACGGTGAGTGCGGCTGGGTTCATGGACTGCCTCGTTCTGGGCGGTGGTGCTGGTGGCGCGTATCAAGCCTCCGGTGGCGGTGGGGCTGGACAGTATTTCGAGCAGCAGATTTACTTCGCACCAGATACTTACACGGTCACTATTGGCGCGGGTGGTGCTGGATCAAGCACGACCGCTGACAGCAGTAACGGATCGCAGTCACGACTCTGGGAGTTGTGGGCGGTTGGCGGCGGCGGGGCTACCAACCGTAACATTGGACGCGACGGTGGCTCTGGCGGTGGTGGCGGCGACATAACGACTACGCCAGGTGTCACCACAGTAGGTGGTTTCTCTGGTGGCTTAGGGGGCAGTCAATGTGGCGGCGGTGGCGGTGGCGCAGGAGGAGTTGGCGAGGACGGTACTGGGTCTGCTACCCGTGAGGGCGGCGACGGTGGTAATGGAGTCGCTTCAAGTATTACCGGCTCTTCCGTCACTCGTGGTGGTGGAGGCGGTGCTAGGGGTTCTTTTGCTCAGGGTGCGGGTGGCTCTGGTGGCGGGGGTGCTGGTTCCGCTACGACCGGCGGAAACGGGTCTGCGAACACAGGCTCGGGTGGAGGTTCTGGCGGTACAGCCGGTGGCAACGGTGGCAGCGGCATCGTAATCGTTCGATACCCAATCTAAACTTTGATATAATAAGAAAAACGAAAAGGAGTAATAAAATGGCACATGCAGCCCGTATAGAAGACGGCATTGTAAGAGAAGTTATTGTTGTCCCTGACAACCTTGACGCTACGGAAAGTGATGCAGCGATTGAGGCGTACATTCACGGTATCGGCTTGACAGGTAAGTGGATTCGTACAAGTTACAACGGAAACATCCGTTCCCGCTATGCGGGTATCGGCTTCACTTACGACGCAGACGCAGATGAGTTCGTTGCCCCTGAACCACCTGCTGAAGAAGTTTAATAACCTATAATGATATAATAAACATATGTCAAAAGCTAGAACAGTAGCAAATGGTATTGCTCAAGCAGCAGGCGGGGGTACAGATAATGTTTTCTATGAAAACGATAAAACAATTAATTCTAACTATACCCTGACTTCTAATAGCAATGCTGTTACAGCTGGACCTGTAAGTATTACAGATGGAACAACTGTTACTGTACCCGATGGTTCAACATGGGTGGTTGTATAATGTCAGGAAATATTAGACTATACAATACAAGCGGGTATGTAGAATTACAAGCCCCTTCTTCTGCTTCTGCTCAAGTATTAGAACTTCCAACAGATTCAATTAAACCCGCTTTAGTTCATTTGCATACAGAAAATTTTAGTGCTGTATCAAGTGTGAGTGTCGATGATGTGTTCTCGTCGGAATACGAGAACTATCGGCTTATTTTAGACACTACAAGCACAGCAAATGTGGAATGGTCTTTACGCCTTCGGGTGTCTGGCGCAGACAATAGCACGGCTAATAGTTACGTCACGCAAAAACTAACCGCGAGCGCGTCCACGGTGTCAGGAAGTCGAACGACTCACGATAATTGGTCCTTTGGAGAACATCAAAACGTGCAGGGCAACGGGCATGACGCAATCATTTGGCGACCTTTTGCTGCCGAAAAAACGTCGTTTTGGAATAACACAGCGGCAACAGCAAGTAATGCCTACCTTTCAATACGAACAGGAACACACAATCAAGCAACCTCCTACGACGGTTTCACTATTTATCAAGCCTCTGGCACTTTTTCCGGCACTCTCCGCATCTACGGCTACCGCAACTCATAATAAGAAATGATATAATAAAACTATGGCTGACGTACTTATTGTAAATGCAAAAACAGGGGAAAGAATTGAAAGAGATTTCACCCCTGAAGAACTTGCTCAAAGAGAAGCAGATAGAATTGCTGCTGAAGAAGCAGAAGCAGCACGGGTAGCAGAAGAAGAAGCCAAAATTGCTGCCAAACAATCTGCATTACAAAAACTTGCTGCTCTTGGTCTAACAGAAGAAGAAGCACAAGCAATTGTAGGAGCATAAAATGCCTTTAAACTTATCTGGTGATATTGCCGGGTTGGGGAAGATCGTTCAGATCGTTAGGGCGACAGACACAACAGACAGAACTACGACAAGCGCATCCTTGTCAGATGCAGGAATAAGTGTAACAATAACCCCAAAGAAATCGGACAGCACGGTTATCTTGATTTCAAATGCAAGAGCCTATACTAACAGGAGTACCAGTGGTGATGCTCGCTTTCAGTTGAGCATTACTGATAGCTCAAATAACGGTATTAGCGGAGGCGAGGCCGCAATTTTTGGAATCCTTGCGGGTAGTCCTACCAATCTAATTTTTTATAACCCCGTGTTGGTTGCGTATGCAACACCAGCAACAACTTCTGCTGTAACGTATAAAACACGTTTTGCTGTCACAAACACTAGTAATACTTTAATACTGCAAAACTCAGTACAGGCAGGCCAAATGTACGCAATTGAGGTGGCGGCATGAGTACAGTAAAAGCTACATATATACAACATCCTAGTGCGTCTTCTCCTAACTTTACCCTGGCAAGCGACGGTACAGTAAGTGGTGGTGCTGGTCTTGGTGGGCTAGTGCATCTGCACACAGAGTCGTTTAGTGGTCAGGCAACAATAAATATTGACAATGTTTTTACAGCCGACTACGACCAATACCAAATGGTTGGCTATCTAAGTAGCAACACCGGAACAGTCGGCAATGTCTCTATTCGCATGAGGTCTGCTGGATCAACTGTCTCCACAAACAGTTACTACTTCAATGGTACTGAGTTGCAGTCAAGTTCCGCTACATCGGTCAGCGTGGCCCGAAGCAACGGCCTTGCCGGTGGGTTTATTTTGGGACCAATCAACACAATGCCTGCAAGTTTTAACACAACTTTGTATGCGCCGTTTCTATCTGCAATCACCGAATACAACTCGTTGTCAATTGATTCCTACGGAACGGACATGCTCTTTAGGGCAATGGGTGGTCGCATGAACACTTCGGCTTCATATGACGGCGTGAGTTTGTATGTAGGTTCAGGAACCATCACCGGAACTATCCGCGTCTACGGCTACGCCAATGACTGACCCCAAGACTTGTCCCGTAATCCCACTTTAACTAATTTACAATAATTCCAGGTAATAAAACAAATCAACAATAATGTTATAATAAATATATGCCAGGACTATTAATTCCTCAATCATCTTCAGCGGACATTGTTTCCTATGCCCCCGAAGGTTCCATCGAATCAACGACGGTACAAAGTGCAGTACAAGAACTTTCCCAAGACATTTCATCAGTAGAAGGAGTAGCCCTTTTGGGCTTGTAATATTATGGCTAATACATTTAAAGCATTGTTTAGAGGGGCTGCTTCAACGGGTAGCACCACGTTGTACACGGTTCCCGCTGCAACTAAGACGCTGGTTACGTCGATCACGGTGGCGAACACCGCTGCCGCTGATGCGACGTTTGATCTTGAGTTAAACAGCGTTGCGATTGCGAACGATGTGACCGTGGCTGCGAATGATTCGATCACTTGGGAGATAAAGCAGGTACTTGAAGCGACCAATACGATCACGGGATTGGCTTCGGCGACAACCGTGAACTTCCACATCAGCGGATTGGAGATTGTTTAGTGAGCATCCAGCGGTTGAAGAACGCTGACGGGTCATTCCTATTGTCCAAGATCCTGACAGATCAAGGCACGCACACCTTTACTGTTGCTGAGACTTCAGGCAATGTTCAGGTAACTGCCTCTGATGAGGTGACGGTTTTTCTCGGTGACGGAACAAACACTCTTTCTAGCAATTCGGGTAAGAATTTTTCGATTGGTGCTTCAGGGTTTTCCACTATTGCCGTGATTGCTCAAACGGCTGGAACTTCGGTCGCTATGCGTCTGATTGGTTCGCAGGCTTCAACGGCGGGTTCGATCCCGTCGTGGATGCAGAAGTATGGATATGTCTGTGGAGGGTACAACTCTGGAAGTTTATCGGACGTTGCCAGATACGAAAGCATCGGTCGAACATGGTCAACGCTGCCAGCCATGACTTACACTCAACGGCAAGGCGGTGGCGTATCTAATCGTGGAGCCGCAAGTTACTTGATGTGCGGCGACATTAACGGTGCTAATTACAGCGACGACTGTATGAAGTTCACTCATTCCACAGAGTCGTGGAGTGACTTGAGTTCATCCTCTACACCATTGCGCGGACTTGATCGACGATCTTATTTTTGGAGTGCGGGTGTCGCTGGCTACGTTGGTCATGGTTACAGCACCGCATCGTCTGGTGGGGTTGAGAAGGTGGACTACACTACGGAAACTTTTTCGACCACAACTTCATTTGTCAATACGCGTCACGATTGCTTCTACTACCATCACACGGGAAATAACACCGGATACTCCGGCGGTGGCACTAGCGGCTCAACCGCTCAAAACGACATGGACACGTTCGACATGACGACCGAAACAACGAGCAGGGTTCAGAACACCAGCCCTACGCTCCGAAATACTGAAAGCATTATTGACGATAATGTTGCTTCCTTTACAGCGGGAAATGATGCTTACACCGAATCTGTCATAAAGATTGACTACGGATCGGTGACTTCATCGACTGTTTCCTATGTACCACGAGGAACCTCTGATCCCACCGGATTGTCGTTTGAGGGGTACGGCCTGTGGCACGGCGGTACGGATGGTGCGGCGCGAGGCTACGTTCAATCGCTTGACTTCGCAACCTACACAGCAAGTTATGTGTCTGACTGGCTGACAACTGGTAGTTCGTCAACCACTACGTTTGGTCATAGGCAAGAAGAAGCAGCTGGACTTTGGGACATTTAGTGATAACCGATAGACCCGACATTCTTGAATCCATTGAAGAGGTCATGCAGCCTCGCAGTCGTTTCCAGTTAGAAAACTTTGTTCTTGGTCAGCACGACACGATTGAAATGGCTTTCCATCAGGTGTGCCTTGAACTTCGTGGAGCGATGTTTGCTCACAAGAAATCTGCTCTGCTGGTTCAGAAGGTGGAGGCAGAGATAGCGAAGTTGAAGGAGTCTGGTGACCCCGTTGATGCGATTGACGCTCAGATAAAAGAGATTGAACTGGAAGAAAGTCGTTTGTCTGAGCGTGGCTTCAAGCGCGAACTAGATCACTTGATTGAACTGTATGACCAGTTCCCACACAAGTTCACCCGCGATGAGATTGAGGCGGCGCAGCCTGCCTACTGGCAGGCACGCCTCAGTCGTCAAGCGGAGCTGCAAGCCGTAGGTCAGGGCAAGGTTGATTGGGCGCAACTGAACGCCATTCATCAGGCTGGCTTCTTGCCTGAGTTTGTTGAAAAGACGGGTATCACATCAAGTGAGAAGAAGGAACTAGGAAATGCCTGAGACGAAAAACAGAGATACGGCAGACATTGTTAATGCCTCGCTGGAAAACAACAAACAATCTTTTTAATGTTATAATATAATTATGCCAGGGTACGCAAGAACTCCAGCACTTGGAAGTGGAATTTTTCAGGTAGTTAAATATGCAGATGCTAGTGCAAGAGATGCTGCTATACCCTCGCCTTCTGAAGGACAGACTGTATACTTAATAAGTTTAAAAACAATTCAGGTGTATAATGGAATTACATGGACTGCTATCGCAGGTGGTAGCGACATAAACTCATTACTTTTGGCAGGTACATAATATGGCAACAGATTACAAGGTTCTTGGACAGGCCGCGTCAAGCGCGTCATCGCTCTCAGTCACGAACAAAGAACTGACGAGCAACGTCGCTACGTTGACGTTGAGTGCTTCGCACTCTATTGGCGTGGGCCAGCAGGTTAACGTTGCGATGGATACCGCTGACGCAGCATTCGATGGTGTTTTCACCGTTACCGCTGTTACTAGCACGACTCTTTCTTACGCCTCGGTTGCGTCCGATGTTGCAAGCACAGCAGCGACAGGAACGTTGACAGCGTTTGAACACTCTACGTTGTACACCTGTCCGCCTGCTACCGCAGCGGTCGTGTCCACGCTCACAATCTGTAACCGCAGCAACATGGCTGCGTACTACACGATTGCCATTTCAGATTCCAACTCCGGTGAGCCAGCGGCGAGCAAGTACGTCGTGCGTAACGATGTGCTGACGGGGTTTGAGACTGTCGGCCTCACTCTTGGTCTGACCTTGGATGCAACAAATAAATATGTGCGCGTGAGCGCGAGTAACGCGAACCTCACGTTCGCTCTGTTCGGATCGGAGATTTCCTAACATGGCTATTGATCGTCTAAAGAACCCGTTTGGTGCTGCTCAGATTGTATCTGGGCTTGCTCCTGAGAATTGGGCGTATGCGAATAGCACGACGGGTGCTGCCACCGCGTACACATTTACTGGTGACGGGACTGCCGGAACCGTGAACGGTGGAATCTATCGTGTCCACCGTTGGGACTACACGGGAACGCAAACTTCTTGGGGCATCACGTTCAACCAAGCCGGGAACATCGACTTGCTTTGTGTTGGCGGCGGGGGCGGCGCACACGGGAACTACACCGGGGCATACGGCGGTGGCGGCGGCGGCGGTGGTGGCCTTATTCTTAACTTTGGTTACGGAGTAACCGCTACGACTTACACGGTGACCGTCGGTAAGGGCGGTCATTTTTCAGGAAATGGGCCGTTCTACTACGACGACGCTAACTACAAGCCCGAAGATTCGACGTTTGGATCATTGACTGCTGTTGCAGGCGGTGAGGGCGGTATGCCGTATTCAGGCACTCGCATTGGCGACAGCGGCGGATCAGGTGGCGGTGGGGCATCCGGCCCCAGCCTCACGGGTCAACCTGCTGGTGGGTCAGGAACGTCCGGTCAAGGCCATGCAGGGGGACAAGCGTCCGGTTCAAATCCGGGGTACAGCGGTGCTGGCGGGGGCGGTTATGTCTCTCAGGGTGGTGATGCGTCTACAGACACTTCTTATGTGGGTGGAAATGGCGGTGACGGACTCGCCAACTACAAGTTCGACGGCATCTCTCGTGGCTATGCAGCCGGTGGGGGTGGCGGCGGGTATTCGTCTGGATATGGCGGTACCGGAGGGGTCGGTGGCGGTGGCGACGGCTCGCAGAGTAACAACTCCAAGGGACAAGACGCTGGTGGAGTGGGCTGCGGTGGCGGTGGAAGTATGGGGGTTTCTGGTGCGAACCACGGTGCGAAGGGTTCGGACGGCATGGTCATCGTTCGTTACCGCATTGGGTAAATGGCTGGAAAGCCATCGAACAAATCATAAATAATATTCATAACCTAATTCACAACATGATAAAATTGTATTAGTATGATTACAAATTCTAATCTGTATGCCGAAAGGGTTTTTAGTGAACATCCACTAGCTTTATGGCCTTTAGATGAGGAAATATCATTTCTTCAACTTCTTTCCGATGCTCAACAAAATTTATCAGACGGATCGTATTGGTCATTATCAAATTTATCCAGCATATCAACCGTGGATCGTTCCGACACTCCAATTAAAACCAGCACGTCTTCACGATTTCAATTAAGCTCTTCATCATCTTATGTTGCGGAAATTTCTAGCACATTTACTTTAAATAGCACTAGCGACTTTGATACAACAAAAAGCACTGCTTGTTTTTCTGCACATATTTACCAGGGTTCGATATTCATCGACTCTTTTGAAATTGGTGTTTCTTATGGGTCTACAGAAGATACAAAGGAATATTCTTTTGCTACGAACCTGGGCTGGCATAATATTTCTCATACGTTTGATTTACCTAGTAATCAAGATTTAACTTTTTTTATAAGAATAACCTTTTCCAATCTTCCTATAGCTTCAGACTTTGTTACACAAATAAATGGAATATCGTTAGGGCAATGGTCTGAGCAATACATTGCAGATTCAATAGGATTTAATGATTTTGATTTGCCGTCAGACGTTGAGCACCTTTTGGTTTCTGGATCTGGATACAGTTCTGTAACTGCAGATGCTTACGGACTTGATACAGAATTGAATGGCTATTATTTAATAAAAGATAAAAAAATATTTGCACAAAATTCTGGCATTCCCCTTGTTTATGGATCTAATCATACTACTAAAATTTTTGAAGCCCCAAATGGAAATCCTTCTTTGATATTTCCTGGAAATGGCTTTCTTAATGATTCTGGGAAATATAACAACTACACGTTAGAGGCGTGGGTAAGGATGGAAAATGTTTGTGCAGACCCAATTAAAATTATTGGGTCGGCGGCCTCTAACGATGGTATATATGTAGAAGAAGGTTTTATTACATTAAGAATTGGTCCATACCAAAAGTCTTATTATGTTGGAAAATGGTATAGGCCAATGCTCTTGCATTTTAGGTACACCTCAACAGAAGCTTCTCTTTTTATTAACGGAGAACAAACAATATCTCTTCCAATTGACATAAAAAACGTTGTGTTTGCTCAAAAAACAAACTTAAATGGAGATGATCTAGATTGGATAGCCGTATACGGTAGTGATTTTATTAACCCGTTTGAAATTGACTGCCTTTCAATTTTTCCATACATAATTCCTTTAGAAATGGCTAAAAGAAGGTTTGTGTTTGGTCAAGGCGTTAAAAATACCGATCTGTCAAATGACACATACTCTGCAAACTCGTACCTTATTGATTATCCATTTGCAAACTACGCAGCAAACTCTATATATCCAGATATAAGTTCTTGGAGGTCTGGTTTTACAAATAATCTTAGGACAACATCTACACACCTAACTAGTCCAGAATATAAACTTCCAGATCTTCAATTAAAGAGAAATTCAAGGTTTCTTAATGCCTTCGATTGGTACAGCGAAAACAAAAAAGCAAATGATACAGATAGAGATCAATTCACATACTTAACAATGAGGCCATTATATGAATATGAAAGATCTTTGATTTGGAATCAGGTATACAATAGCGGAATAAATACCTGGGGAAGCCTATCCTCTGATACTTGGTATAACGAAACGCACGAAATATTTCTTAATGAAGATATTTTATATTCAGACGTTAGCATTTATTATGACAACATAAACATACTTGATGAAAGATTGGAATCTGTTTCTGGTGTTTTTAGATCTCCAAATTCTGCAGTTCTTGATCAGCCAATTTTTCATTTTAGAAACAAGTCTACTGGAGAAAGAATAGGGGTAACCTTAAAACTAAATTGGCTTACCTATAGCTTTTATTCTTCTTCCGGTGTAGAAACTGTTTTGTATAATGAAAAAATTGATGACGGAGAATACTTTGTTGCTGGATTCAATATCAAGGATATTCAATCTGCAAAATATTCTATAATAGGAAACTTTTTCTCATCACTAGACAATATATCTTTAAACATTGGTGGATACGAAGATGCAGCGTTTGGTGGGAGAATATATGCTGTACATTTTAACAACGCATTCTTTTATCGAAAAGACCTGTCAACGTATTTTGAAAATTCCTTTATAAAACAAATATCTGGCACATCTAACGTTGCTGGAGATTTAATAGAATACATAGCCAACTATTCTCTTCTTCCATCAGAAAAAGACTATATCGTAGATTTTGATATCGGAGTTACTGGATATTGGGAAGATTATCAACCCCTTTCATTTTTTGGAAAGTATGTTACTAATGAATATGGAGAAGAAAGCTATGACCTAGACATGCTTCAACTTAATATTGATATGCCAAAGAAATCTATTGTTGACGAAACTCTAACTGAAATTTTGACATACGGTGCCCTAGATTTGCTATATGCAACCTATACAGACTTGTCAAATATTTTGTTAACTGGCTATGCAAATTATCTAGAATTAAAAAACGAGGGCACAGAAGATGCGCCGAATACTAGATTTGATTCAAATGTCAATGCTTTTGTTTCTTTCCAAACAAGTGACGAGGTTGGTAAGAAGTCTTATTCAAGTTTTGTAAACATAAATGATATATCGTACAACAATGTTGTAGAATTTGATAGTTCTAATTATAAAAATACTAAATACGAAGTTGACGACAATACAATAATCTTTCCACCAAAAACACCAGACTTTAAAGACTATTACATAGGCTTGCATCTAGAAGTTAAAATTCGTGGCATTTTATACAAAAACTTGCAACTAAAAAGACTAGAGCTTGCTTCATTAGCCTTTGATAAAACAGCGGGATACCCAATTGGTACAAAGTATGCAAACGACATGTATCCATTTGCAAGAACAAATTATTTGTTTAATTATAAAAATAAAAATCCCTTTACTATATTTAAAGAAACAGCACCATACCTTTATCTTACAGAATATTCTGGAGTTTATGTAAATCCGTATAATTCAGAATATGAAAGAGGAATCCTTATTCCTATTAATGAAAATAAGGAAGCCGACTACCAGACTGGTGGAATGCAGTTTTGGGGAAGATATCCGCTAGCAACGTTTCCAGAAATTCCTTTTAAAATTGCAAAAATAAAAAGCGATACAGTAGACATTGACTTTTACCTGCAGCCAGAATCTAATAAAACTAGAGCAAAGCTTGTGGCATATGACTACAAAACTGGAAAAGAATATAAAAACTTAATATTTTATCAGGATTCCCATAAAGTAGAAAATCCGATACTTTACCCAAGACAGTGGACTGGAATAAATATATCGCTGCTTGACCCAATAGAGTTTGACAACATAACTGGAAGAATAGAGCTGTATTCTGGAATGGTGTTTAACAATATTGGAGAGTATAAATACACACAGTCAGTAAATGATATTTCTAAGCAATTGTTTAAAAAATGGTGGCAGATTTCTTATAATCCAGAAACTAGCGTAAGTAATTCTTGGCAGGATATAGAAAGTCCTGGAGGCATTGGAACTGAAACGTGGGCCGATGCAACAGCCATCCTAGTTCCAAATGAATACACAATTGATGGAGATGTAGAATATAAAAATCAAGTCGGTCTTTCAGTTTCAGTAACCGAAGATATTTCTACCATGTCTTTGTATTCAAATGGTGCAGATGTATTTACAAATGTTCAATGGGAAGTTTTTGAAGGATCTCCTGTCTAGCATATTTTACTTTTTTGTAGTAAAATATAGCAGACGATTGGAGACAAGTGGCTAGGCCAACAGCATCTTTTTTAACATATGATTTCACTTTAGGAAGCAAGCCGATAGAACCTAATGGTTGTGCATGGTATAGATGTTTTTTGCCTATGAAACAACTTGAAAAAGCAGGATTTGATACTGGAATAGGATTTCCTGGATGGAATGATGATCACGGCTTTGGTCTTCTTATCCCAGACAATAAAGCGGTCCATGGGTGGGATGTTATTGTGCTTAAGCTTATAATGCTTAAGTCCATTGCTTCTAAAATAAAAATAGCAAAAGAGATGGGGCAAAAAATAGCAGTAGACATTGACGATTGGTTTGAAGGATTGTCTGAATCAAACCTTGCATACCAAATGACCGACCCTGAAAAAAATCCCAATAACAATCGTGAACACTATATGTATATTATTCAAAATGCTGACGCGATTATTACATCCACCCCCTTTCTTTATGATTTTTATAAAAATGTCAAGGGCTACGAAAATGTATACATGGTTCGTAATGGAATTGATATAAGTGACTCAGATAGGTGGAAGCAAAGACGTGATCATTCTAGGTGGTTGCCCAAATTTGGTTGGGTCGGTGCGACTCCGTGGAGATCTAACGATCTAGAAACACTAGCACCATTTTTTGGAGATTTCCTAAAAGATAATCATTTAACATTTCACCATTCTGGGGCAATAAAAAATGCAAATGAGGCAAGTAATCAACTCAAAATACCGAAGTCGATAAAAACAACAAAGCAGCCAATGGAAAAAATTAGTAACTATCCAAGCATGTTTAGAAAAATAGACGTTGGGTTGGTTCCCTTAAATGATGTTGGATTTAATCATGCAAAATCTTGTATCAAAGGTCTTGAATATGCGGCTGCTGGAGTACCGTTTATTGCGTCCTGGAGTCCAGAATACGAACTTTTAGAAAGCCAAGGGGTGGGAAGAGTGGCTAGAAATGAAAATGAATGGATGCAGCATATGGAGGAACTTCTTAATCCAAACACAAGGAAAGAAGACGTTAGAAGAAATTTAGAAGGAATCAAAAAGTACCAAAGCATGGAGGTTCGTCGTTCCGAATGGGAAGAGGTAATTTTACAAATAAGAGATCAATAGAAAAGCAGGGCAGAGTGTTGCCACCTTTTGAGATTAGGTTTCTGCCCCGCTTAACTATTTAATAGCAGTTATGTCCTGGATAGTACCAATGCTTTGCACCTTTACCATTTTGCCAAGCGGTATAAAATGCACGATCTTGGTAGTACCTTGACCATTTGTGAATAGGCTTATCAAACAAAGTTCTTAATTCGGCTGATAAACCATCTTTTGTTTTCTTGGATTCCTTCAACATCATCCAGACAAGCCCATCTCTCCATTGAGAGTCCAAGAATTGATAGGCTCCCCGAGCCGAGGATGATCTATTAGCGGCTTTATAGCTAAAACGAGATTCGCGGCGCATAATACACTTGCGACTTCCCTCCCACTTGCTATTAAACCATTTACCACGATACAAAGATGGTTCATAACCCTTCATATCGTAAGCATCATCAGAACGAGCAGACTTGTGCTCCTGACTGATGTATACGACCTTGCTTGTCGTAGTTGGCGATGACTTAGCATTCACCGTGTCAGAGGCGAGTGCAGGGGAAGCAAAAGTTATTGACATTACCACTCCCACAATACCTCCTATCAGTTTCGTTTTCGTCATGTTACCTCCGAACGGCAGCAACTTATCTAGGATACATAATATCTAAAAAAATGTCAAATAAACATAGCAGAAATGTCGCAAATTATTCACTACATGTGACCTATATTATATATATATCTATATATTATATATATCTATATTAGATCTATTCCCTCCCTGACCACCCATCAATGTTATCAGGAGATTTTTTAATTGTCAATAGCTTTTTTAATTTTTTCTATCGTATTTCTTCCTGGGTATACATTTACTCCAGACGAAAGATCATGAAAGTATACACGATTATTCTCATCAAGTCTAGGTACCACCAGTCCCCCAAATTCACTTGTGTCACAACCAGGCAGTTCTAGTGGTTCCTCCACGCCAGCCTTTACTAAATTGTTATAAGTGTGTACCTCTTGAATTGTAATGTGCATCTTGACTCCTTTTAAAGATCTGATAGAATTGTAACCTACATATAATTCTACCAAAGGAAGTGTTTTTATTGTCTCTCATTAACGATAATGGGTCTATAAAAGACCATTACAGAAATTTTATTCATATCAGCCGCTACGCTAGGTGGATTGAAAGCGAAAACAGACGAGAGACATGGGTGGAAACAGTCGATAGACTTATAAACTTCATGAAGTCTTATCTCGTAGAAAATTATGACTACAAGAAAGACGACACCATCTTTGACGATATGCGAAATGCTATTTTAAATCATCAAATAATGCCCTCCATGCGTGCACTTATGACAGCAGGACCAGCACTAGAGCGAGATCATATTGCGGCATACAACTGCTCCTTTATTGCTGTCGATAGCCCAAGGGCCTTTGATGAAGCAATGTATATTTTGATGAATGGGACGGGTGTGGGTTTCAGTGTTGAGCAAAAATATACTGATCACATGCCAACAGTAGCAGAGCAATTGTTTCCAACAGCAACAACTATTGTTGTAGAAGATTCAAAGCTTGGATGGGCAAAGGCTTACAAGGAATTGATTGCACTTTTATACCAGGGGCAAATTCCTAATTGGGATATGTCCAAGATTCGTCCAGCAGGGGCAAGGCTCAAGACTTTTGGTGGTCGTGCATCAGGTCCAGAACCACTACACGCACTCTTTCAGTTTACTGTTGATATCTTTCGCAATGCTGCAGGACGCAGACTAAAGCCAATTGAAGCACACGATATTATGTGTAAAGTAGGAGAAGTGGTTGTTGTAGGCGGCGTTCGTCGCTCCGCACTCATCTCACTATCCAACCTTGACGATTTTGAAATGGCAAAGGCAAAGAGTGGAAATTGGTGGGAAACAGAGGGACAAAGAGCACTAGCAAACAACTCTGCCACATATAACATGAAGCCAAATACGGCGCAGTTCCTACGAGAGTGGAGAAATCTCTACGAATCAAAATCAGGGGAAAGAGGTATTTATAACCTTGATAGCGTTCGCAAGCACATTGATAGTTTTGGTCGCCGCGATTCTTCTAAGGTAGCGGGAACAAATCCTTGTGGAGAAATTCTTTTGCGTCCTAATGAATTTTGCAATCTTACAGAGGTCGTTATTGAGGCAGATGACACAGAAGAGAGTCTAAAGAAAAAGGTTGAGCTTGCTTCCATTTTTGGAACCTGGCAATCAACTCTTACCAACTTTAAATATATTCGTAAGTCATGGAAAGATAATTGCGAGGAGGAAAGACTCCTTGGGGTTTCACTAACAGGAATTTATGGAAACAAACTAACTTCTACAGGCACAACAAAATTGGCAAAACTACTTGATTCTTTGCGTGAAATAGCGGTTGAGACAAATAGGGTTGAGGCAGAAAAGCTTGGAATCAATCAATCAATGTCTGTAACTTGCGTTAAGCCTTCTGGTACAGTATCACAACTAACAGGTGTATCAAGC
>Ga0181580_10002303_pt1 | contig 15456 bp, 29 predicted proteins | sample 071ome_23_FD_132413 | JGI IMG/M metagenome (GOLD analysis project Ga0181580, IMG submission 132413) | Coastal salt marsh microbial communities from the Groves Creek Marsh, Skidaway Island, Georgia - 071403BT metaG (megahit assembly) | ecosystem: Environmental > Aquatic > Marine > Intertidal... | reverse complement strand
GTGCCTCATCAGGGCTTCAAGGGTCTGAACCTTTCTGTACATATCCTCACCAAACCGATCAGCAGCAGCTAGTTCCTTCTTGAGGCGATCAATCTCTGCGTTAAAATCAACGTCTTCAGTCATACCAAACCATCCATACTAGGTGGCTCGTAGTTAGGACCCTTGAGTATCTTCCCTCCTTCATCACGCACAGGGAACCCACGGTCATCCAGTTTGCTCATGTTGCTTGCGTGTACACGGTTGAAGGCAACCTCAAGGTTCAACCCGAAGGTAACCGCCAGACCGCTTAGGACGTACTGGAGATCAGCCATCTCTTTGAGGAGTCTCTCTAGGGTTTCCTTACGGGGCTCTCCGTGGCGCATGATGTCCATTTGTAGACCGACAAGTTCTGCTATTAACTCATCGAACTCTTCTGCAATTAGGCGCTCCCTGAGTTCAACTTCATCCAACAAAAAAGGGCCATCAACTTGATGACCCATGCACTTGTGGAACTCAGCCACTGCTACTTCACGGCTACGACACTTAGTCATGTGTTCTCCTGTTCAATCAAGAAATCTACGTACTGTTTGATCTTCTCAAGGTCTTTGACGCCACCCTTGTCACGCCACCGTGTGATGTACTTGACGACGTTTCCCTCACAGAACCCGAGGTTATTCCCCATGATGTACTGAATGGGTTGGATGGCGTGTTTCTTATAGTGATCCCCGCCGACTTGGCGGGACGTTGGCGTCACGTAGAGGATTTCGTCGGTTTCCATAAGATCACTCCCTGTTCATCGTTGTAGTCACTGTCCCGCAAGATACGGGCTAGGCGGGCTTGAATGAGAGCTTCACGCTCGTTTAGCCCTGCCTTCTCAAACAGTGCTACGATAGTGGGCCAATCAGTAATTCCCTCAGCTTTCTTAGGGCCAATTCCTGGGCATCCTTTGTAGCCGTCTGAAGTATCCCCCACGAGGGTTTGGTACATATGGAAAGCATCGCCCTCCTCCCGCGTGATCGTCACTACTTCGTCATCCACTAGGTGCTTACCTGGGATTTGCTTAAGGTCCTTATCAGGTGACCAGATCACAGCGTTAGGGTCTCGAGTAGCCAAGATGCCTAACACATCGTCAGCCTCAAGAGTGTCCATAGTCCGTGTGTCGTACTTCTCTTTGACGTAATCCACGAGCCACTTGTAAGCGAGAGGCTTACGTGTGTCCTTGCGGTGCGCCTTGTAGCCCGCCCAGACCTCCTTACGGAAGTTGGTTTTGTCTGAGAAGCAGAACACGTTGTACCCTGAGAAACCTACCTGTTCCTCGAGGTCAGCCAAGGTGTCATAGAATACACTTAGGGCATCTTCCAAAGTGGACACAAGGATACACGTACCGTCATCCTCATGTAGGACCTCATGCTCTACAGCCGCACAGGACTGGAAGCACAAGATGTCAGCATCAATGAGAAGTGTGGAATCCAACGACATTCTCCGCATCTGTTTTACAGTTGTATTGGTCAATGATGTCCTGAGCGATAGAGTTTACTACCGCCTTCAGTGCAGCTTTAACGTCAACGTCAATCGTCGTATCAGCTACCTCAGCGATCATCTTGAGTTGGTGAAACGGGGTCCAGATAGGTTGCCTGAACATCGCAGTGAAGTCTTCTTCATCCATCAGTGTGTTTCCTTCCAGTTGTTACCAATCTTGTACTCACCAGTGAGCGCTACCTTCATGTCGAAGAACTCACCTGCTAGTCCAATAGACTTGACTGCGAGTTCTCCCAATCGTTGAGCGGCCAACTCCGGTACTTCGATTTGAAGTTCGTCATGAACCCACGCAAGTTGCTTAACGCCAGTGATGCCTTCGTCTTCCAGCATGGTATGGAGTTCCACCATCCACCGCTTTGAGATGAGAGCCGCTGCGCTTTGCAGTAGCGTATTGAGCGCTGCATGCGAACTACGTACACGGAGGAGTCTGCCGTCCAATCCAATAAGGTTGCCGCGCTTCTCAGCGCTACTTTGTACATCCTCAATAAGACGAGCGAGTGCTGGTGTCTTAGCCAAGAACCGATTCTTAAGCTTAGCTCCTTCACGAGAAGACTTAAGGTTAAGATCGTGGGCGAGGCGCGGAGGACCCGCACCGTAGAGGAACATATAGATGAACTTCTTTGCAGCATTCCTATCAGGAAGTCCCGCTGCTTCTTGGTTAACTGTGTGAATGTCTCCATCCACTACCTCCTTGGCATACTTGCCGTTGTCATATTTAGCCATGAAGTGACCAAGCATCCGTAGCTCGATGCCTGATAGGTCAACGCCAACTAGCTTGCACCCATCAGGAACCGTGAATAACTCACGGCACTCAGCACCGTAGGGTGAACCTACAGCTGGACACTGAGCTAAGTTGGGGTTCCTGTGTGTCGCTCTACCACTGACAGCACCGTTAGTGATGCAATGGTGGTGGATACGCCCAGTGTCTTTAACTAGTCGTAACCAAGCGTTATCGCCTTCAGATAACTGACCGAGCCGCTTCTGTACCATGAAGTATTCAGCCAGCAGTTTAGCCTCAGGCCAAGGAAGCTTTGAGAGTGTTGTCTCGTCTACCTTAGGTTTCCCTGAAGGCGTGAACTCCTTAGGCTTCCACCCACGTAACGTGACTAGCCTGTCAGCAATCTGATCCCGTGAGCCGGGGTTGAACACAATGTTCTTCACAGGTGAGAATGGAGAGTCCTTTGTTAAGGACCCCCGCATCTTGTCTTTGTAGTTCACTGACCGCTTAGGAACTTTCTGTTCCCCATCAGGCGACCACCAAGGTTTGAATGTGTCCTGTAGTTCTGCTTCAAGTTGGTCCCTCTTCTGAACAAGCTCGGTAAGGAGAATGCGAGCTTTGTCCAAGTCGAAAAGGAAGCCATTCCTCTCCTGTTGCGCCACGATCCACGCAACCTGATGTTCAAGCTCAATGGCTCTATCGGAGTAGTTCTTTGACTTGATTAGCTTCCACAGCCTATCGGTGACTTCCACATCCTGTTCGCAGTAGCGCTGCATCTCTTCAGACCAGCACTCCCAGCCACCTTGGTAGTCGCCCTTGTGTTCACCCAATCTGTAGCCCCATGCTGCAAGGGAGTGGGACCCGGTTAACTTTCCGGGCATCGTGAGTTTCCCTTTAGCGCGCTTGGCGTGATCTATGTCACTAATATCAGACCAAACAAGGCGGCTGCATACGAGGGTGTCTATCACCTTGTGTTCATCAATAGAGAACTCAGGGTGAATCTTTTTAATGAGCGGGATGTCAAAGTTGATGATGTTGTGACCAATGATGCAGTCAGCTGCCATGAGCATCTCTACACCTTCCCAGATGCACTCAACGTCACCATGGCGGTAAAACGAGAACACCTGACCATCATCGACATCCTTGAGGACCAGAGAGTGAATCCTCGTGGCTTGCTCTAGTAGCCCATCAGATTCCAAGTCGAACACATACGTTGCCATCTCTGGCCCTCCTTACTCAGTTAATTCCTCGAAGACCTACATAGGAGTAGGCCATGTAACGATCCCCAGTTGCTGGGTTGGTTCTCATTTCACTGTTGAACATGTGCCCTTCCTCTTTAAGCTCGAAGATACGAGCAGCTAGGCGGGTGATGTTCAGATCGACGAAGGCATCTCGTGGTGTAATGTCACCCTTCTTCTTCATGTAATCCAAAACGCGCTGGCACTGGGTCATTCCAGTTCTCCTTTTCCAACCAGAGTTTTCTAGGGATTGGGCGAGTTGCCCGTAGTGTTGAGCGAGTTCTTCCATCCAGCTGTTTTCAACAGCATGGACCCCGAAGTATTCAGCTAGATGGAATACACCGTCAGTATTCGTCAGGTGTAGGGCCGTCATCTTCTTCAAAGAAGTCAGGCCGCTCTAAGTAAGTGCCTGTCTCTTTGTCGTAGTATATTTTGAAGCTACCTGAGTTGCCGTACTCACGATCCTTCAGTAGAACGAAGGTCGTAGTGTTGCGTTCAATTTCAGAGAGTTCAGGGTCCTTGCTTCTCTGAAGACCGAACAGGTAGTTTCCATAGCGCATAAGTCCACGGCTTCCTGTGAACTGGTTCTCATGAACCTTGCCCCCACGTTCGTGAGGCTCACCAGTGCGCGGAGAGTTAAGGTGAGAGAACCCGTACAGTGTGAAGTCGAGTTCATGCACTAGCCCAGCTATCTCCCCAGCGATGCGGTTGATCTCATCGTTGGCTTCACTGGCGGATAGGTGGGACACTAAGGCTGTCAGGTTGTCTAAGAAGATATCTTTGATATCAAGACTGATGACCATGAAACGGATGGCCGCTTTGATGCTGTCCCAGTCTTTCACGCCATAGTGATTGTAGAGAAACACCTTGCCCTCTAGGGACTTCATGGATTTCTCAAGCTCCTCTTGAGTGAAGGACCCATCAGGTCTATGGAACTGTTTACCTACAAACTTACCTGCGATGCCTTTGAGTGTTTTACCCACGCTTTCTTCAAGCATGAACACGCCCACCTTGAGACCCTTCTTGTTCACAAGGTGCGACTGTAGCTCCTTAGCCCAATCTGTCTTACCTATGCCAACACCCGCTCCTAAGTAGTAAGAGCATTTTCGGTGAATGCCATAGGTTAGCTCTGTCAATGTAGGCCACGGCCACTCAATCCCACGCTCAGGTAAAGCTACTGCTTCATCCCAAACATCTGAGACTGACACGATGGCGTCAGGGCGCCACTCTTTGGCACCCCAGATGGCGTCAATGACCTCAGAGCCGCGACCAGCTTGGTGCATCTCAGAGGCATCCTTAAGAGGAAGTGAGGCTACAAAGGCTTTACCCGGAGGTAGCAACTGAACGCATTCTTCAACAGCTGCTTTACCCGGTTCGTCTTGGTCAAACATGAAGACAACCTTGTCGAACTTAGAGAGCCAATCTAGTGACTTCTTGATCGACTTAGCTGCCCCCTGAGCGCCATTACTAACAGAGCAGACAGGCCATTTATTATTCTGGAGGTGACTGACAGTGATAGCGTCTAGCTCACCCTCAGTAAGTACAATCATCTTCCCGCCGTCACGCCAGAGCCATTGACCATAAAGACCAACCTCTTTGGCATCCCCAAGGAAAGTGAAAGACTTATCCGGGTAGCGCACTTTCTGTGCTATAGGCACACGGTTCTGTCCATAGTAGTTAGCTACTTGAAGAACCTTGCCGTCCTTGCGTACCCGCTGGTACCCCCAGAACCTGCATGTCTCCTCACTCAGTCTTCGCTTCTTGAGGGCTTCGTAATACCCTTCCGTGAGTAGACCTTTTTGCTTGGTACTTTTCGTTGATGGAAAAGGCGCGACTGTAGTGCTTTCGCTGAGGGGCTGCGCTTCGCCCATGTCTTCTCCTTTTTCATAATATCCGCATCCAAAGCAGTGACCGTGCCCATCAGAGTAGCGCCCAAGGTTGTCCTTGGAGCCACACTGAGGGCAAGGTTCATGGTGTAGGAACTCAGAGGTGTCCACTATTCTACTCGGCACTAACGTGCGTATGTAGTGCTAGGTCTCCTGTATCCATTCTTTCGGTATCTCCTTATCAGCGTACAGAAACCCCTTCTGCTCACACCACTTGGCGTAAGTAGTCTTGGACTTCTTTCCGATTTTCTGTTTGCTGTTAGAGAAGACGAACCTGATGTCTAACTCAGGTTTCTGAGCTTTAATCAGTAGGTGTTTCTTACGGTCCGCTGTGAGGAACCTCCCCTTTGCCTCAATGATAATTCCATTGGGAAGGATAAAGTCGGGAGTGTACTTAGCGGGGCGTGTCGGGACCTCGTATTCAATCTTCTCTTCTTCGTAGGAGAAGTCGATGCCGTCAGCTAGTAGTGCCTCAGCAATCGACCTCTCCAATCCTGAACGAAAGGTGAAACCTTTAGTAGTCTTCTTCGTCGGCCACGGAGCCATCGACTACTTCATCCTCAAAGGTTTCTTCTACGTCGGAGTCACTGGTGAAACCTTCCTCTTCACCGAACCCGAAGCTTGCACCTGACGAGCCATTCCCAGTGACAAGATCAATAACCTGAACAGCCAGCGGCTGAAGAGAGACACCCTTCTTAGCCCCAGCGGTCCATGCGTACACCTCAGCGGAGACACGGAGGACCGAGCCGCCCCACGGGTTCACACCTGTGATGACGTTGTTAGCTGCGTCGAACATCCGAGGACGCCGGTCCCACAGCTGCCCGTCTTTACGCATCTTGTTCTTCACGCGCAGTTTGAAGATGACGTTACCCGTCTCGTTACCCTCATCGTCTTCTTCAATCTTCCACATTGGGTTATCATTCTTTGAAGGTGCCTTGCCCGTGTGGTCTTTGAAGGTAGCGCTGAGCTTCTCCATTAGCGGCTTGGCTTCCTCAAGAGGAACACGAAGGTCCGCTTTGTATTGACCAAGCTCATCGAACTTGGTGTCAGGGCGTAGAAGCGCAGGGAACACAGCGGTTCCTTTGGGGGTGGTGATGGTGTTTTTACTCATAGAGGTCTTCCATTTCAGTAACGGTTTGATCAATAATGTATCCTTTGGACATCAGGTAGACTGCGATATCCAAAGGCATAGGCTCCTCGATAAGCCCCTGCTCGAAGGCTTCCTCGATTAGTTTTTCACTCAGTGTCACGTTGAGTTCTCCTCTTCCGCTTCTCAGGCTTAGGCTCCTCAACTTGCTCATCCTCCACCACCTCAATAGGGGTGCAGTTTTGGCAACGGGGCACAGACACAAGAGCGTAGAACGTCTCCGCACACTCTTCGCAGCGATACCTACGCAAACTCATAGGGTTTCTCTCAGTTCACGCACACGATCCAGTGCGCTCTTATGGTTAGAGACCACATCAATAGTGATCCACCGCTTCTCTGCCCACTGAGGCGGGTCAGTCTCATGATCCTTGATCTCAGCGAGAGCGATGATCTCGAATTTATGGTCAGCTTTCCGTTTGGAAAACTGGATGGTTCGTGTGTCAATGTCCACCATTGTCACAGGTCCTCCTATATTGGAAGTGTTAAGAGAAAAAGAAATCACTCTCCAAGACCCCGTTAAGATCGAGGTCTCCAAGAGCGGGTTTCTCTGGGATGTCTTCAAGAAACTCCTCAGAGATTTTATGAGCGTTGCTCTCATAGAAATCCTGAAGAACGTCAGTGCCCTCAAAGATAGACACAAACGATTCACGTATTATCTGGTTGAATCTCCAGAGGTCAGCTGCGTGTACCCCAAAGGAGTCATGTACAGCAGCAAAGTATTCCATACCTTCCTCACCTGCTCGATGGATAGTCCTGTGCATGTGAGATGCGTCAAGACTGTGAACGAATGACGGCGGTACAGAGTTGCCCATTTGACGGGCATCTAGTTGGTCTTTCTCCTCGTTGATGCGCGGTTTGAACAACTTACCATCTAGCACAGTGTCAATCTGCCTCGATTGTAGTTTGTACTTCTGTTGAACTACATGGAACCCTGTAGGAGTTGTCCACTCAACATACCCTTTAGGGTCACTCTTAGCTACAGCTACGGAAACACCTTTAAGCCACTCCATTGCCTTAACGGTAGCTGGCACGACTTCAGCGATGGATGGCCACAGTACAGAAGCACCGTGAGTGATGAACTCATGCAAGCTCCCTTGCCAAGGAACAGGCTCACCACTTTTTAGCCGCTTACGAACAGCCTCGCCGACATACTTCATACAGGCGTGAAACGTACCTGAGTAACCGATGATCATCACAGGTCTCTTTGCTATATCACGGGTCATCCCAAAGTCATACCAAGCCTTTGAAAGCTCCTTTGTGTCTGAGGTGTCAGCTGCAAACTTGTCCATAGTCCTTTCACCACAGCGCTGGTAGACATCCTCACGTTTCTCTGAGGGTGTCATGTTCACGTACTTACCCATAGGGTCACGTAGTGCAGCGGCGAAGTGTTGAAGACCCGAGCAGGTAGCGTCAACATCAGTGTGGATGTGGGATAAGAACCCGTAACCCTCACGATCAAACTCTTCCCACTCAAAGCAGAACGCAAGGAACTGCGCTGGTGAATCAGCGTCTAACCACCAAGTGGAACCTTTAGGATTCCGAGCAGCCTCAAAGATTAACTCCTCGTGATCTGTTACCCAGTCAACACGCTCTTGAATTGTGCCCTTATCGAACCCGAAGCAGTTAGCCCCGTGGAATGCTAAGGCACACGCATCAAGCTCCTCGTTTATCTCTTTACCGTATGCGAACTCCAGCAAACCTTTGGCAAGGTCAGGACCTTGAGGGTTCAGGAGGGCAGGTAAAGGATAAGCTCGAGAACGACTATCAAGGTTGTGAGGGAAATAAATCTCCTCGTAACCTTTGAACTGGTGCGCTAGTGAAAAGATACGAGCAGTGGCGACACGTTTAGAGATGTCCCTTCTGTTCTGCTCATGCACTAGGTAGCACTGTTTCTTGTACTCCTTCGATAGCTCACTATCACGATCATCAGGAGCTAGGCCGTTAGGTGGCTCAGGAACCTTGAGTTCAGAGCTTGACGGTAGACCAGCAATCTCACGCTCACTCTTGTAAAGCTCCTCGAATACCTCAAGGACCCTGACGTTAATCTGCCACGGAGTTCGTTGCAGTTTGTTTAAGCTCGAGATTACCTCCGGGATATCCTCACACTGTAGCGTCTCGCGGTACGCTTTGGATGAGTTCTTCACCAAAGGGTAAGGCGTCACGTTATGAGTGAGGTACCCACCACGCTCGAGTGTCTCATTAGTCCAATCTCGAGGTGGGATAACCATAGGGTAATACATAGAGTATAACCCTTCAGTAGCAGCTACACGCCTCATGACGAGAGAAGCGAGGGACGCTGAGGGAGACACAACGGTCATGGTGTGTTTACCCTTGCGATAGGGGCTAAGCTCAACGTCACCTGTAAGGTTCTTAAAGATATCCAAGAGCTTAATGCCAACATTCAGCATGTCAGTCTTGGACCACTCAGCCCACTCAAGTCTCAGGTTGTTGAACTGCCTACGGATTAGCTCCTTACGTTTGTAGCGGGGAAGCTCACGTTTTTCGAAGTCAGCGAAAAGCTTACGAGCGAGAGGTCTCCAGTTCTTCTCAAAGTAACGTATACGTAACTCATCGTGGATCAGCCCAGCGCCGTGAATACACAAGCTCGTAACTGAGCAAGGTTTCTTTTGGTGGTACATGGGAACGAGGTTAACGATAGACTTCAAGAACAAGTAAGCGGAAACCTCAGGTTCAATCTCGCTTAGTAATTTACAGGCTAGGTTCTTTCTACCTGCTTTGCCTGAGTTAGCCTTTTTGAGTTCCTCAGCTACGGCTTCAGTGTATCTCTGAAAGTATGACTTAATCAGGAACCTTCCTGTATCCGTATCTCCATATCGGTTAGCTAAGTTCTCACGTTCATGGATTCGGTGAAACCTTCTAATAGTTTCACCCCGGCACTTCTCTTCGAGTGCAATCTGTTCTTCTCTGAGTTCGTCAGTCATCAAAGCTCCAATGTCACAGATTTCGTTGGGTGTGCAGTATGAGGGGAAAATAGTGTCCACCTCAGTTAAAGGACCTGCACACAAAAAAACCCTTGAGAGAACTAAAAGCGTTACTCAGCAAGGGTTATAAGGTTTTTGTTACAGATTTAGGCGTTACGTTAACGGGACACTTTGGATTTTAAGTCCATAGTAGTTGTGGTGCGAGCGGCGGGACTTGAACCCGCAAGCCATTGAAGGCGCAAGATTTTAAGTCTTGTGTGTATACCAATTCCACCACGCTCGCATGTCACAAGTCACTGATATGACACAGCGTTTGTCACAGAACAAGCGCAGCCTCATTAAGATCATCAGGTGCAAGGTGTGCATACCTCAGCGTCACCTGAATTGACTTGTGGCCCATCCACTTCTGGACACGCCTTAGATCGACACCACGTTGAACTAAGCGAGACGCGCAGGTGTGGCGAAGAGTGTACGGGATGACCTCCTCACCTAACCCAGCGTAATCTCGAGCCTTCCCAAAGTTATCCGAGAATGCCCTGTAAGAGCTTATGGAGCGCCATAAGGGTTCACCCGGTTTGCTACTTTGTAAAGCCCAAGACACAGCCGCCTGAGCCGCCTGAGGAAGCGGTACGGTGCGCGCATCGCCACCTTTGGTTTCCCAGAAGGTCACCTTCCAGATATCGGATGAGGTATCAATGTCCTCCGGCAGAACCCTGAGCGCCTCACCACCTCGAGCGCCAGTGTACAGGAGGAACCGCGCAAAGTGCGCGTACTGTTCCTGTCCGTTATGGATGAGCCGCGCACAGATAGCTTGCTCTTCACGGTCTGACAGAAACCGGATGCGTCCCTTGCTTTCTTTGAAACGAGGGAACTCTGGGACAACATCAAGCATCCCTTTTGTTCTCGCGTGTTTCAAAAGCTTCTGAAAAGATGAAAGCTTCCGGTTGATCGTGGCATGAGAGGAACCCTTAGACATCATCTGCTCAGAGAGTGTGATGATATCAGCTGAGGTGATGCTACTCACGAGCCTCTGAGGTCCTAACATCATCACACAAAGCTCAGCATTGCGGATGAGCTTATCAGATGACTTAGCGTTGCCCCATAGGAAGACCTGCGAATCTGTAAGGAACTGGCCCAAAAGAAAGGCATCCTTGTTCTTCACAGGTGAACTTACAGGTTGTCCATAGTTAACACACTCGAGAGCTTGAGTGTGCCACTGGATAGCCTGAGCTTCAGTATCGAATGAGTAGCGGTGACGCTTGCCTGACTTGTCTTTAACGTCAGCTTGCCACTTGTTGCCTCGAGAGCGAACAGGCATTGATCAATCTCCTTTAATGATGTCAGCGACTTGTGCCAAGAAAGCTTTACCTTTAGGCAGTAGCCGCATCTTTTTTGATGATCGGTTCATTGGATCAGGGTAGTTCTCAATCATCCCCCTTCCGGGTTCATCAGGGCGAACAAACTCAGACCAGTAAGAAACATATCTTGAACAGGTGGAGTTAGCTATCCCCAGCCTATCCTCGATATCCTTTTGATGTTCAAACTTGTCATCATCAGCCGCCATGAGAAAAACGAGAGCCTCTGATACAGCCATGCGTTCATCATGCTGCCTGAAAAGTTCGAGTATTCTAGTTAGTCTGCGAACCTCCCTTGTAGTCCCCATAATAAATGTTCTCCAATTCTGTCAGGACTTCCTCAGCTGGGTGCAGCTTGTTTGTCCTTTCGTTATACTCGTGGAGTATATCACGAAGTTTACATATTATAAACAAATCGTGACGATCTCCGGTTAAATTGTGATCAAACTCAATCCCATTTTTGGAAGTGAGGAGGATAGCTAGTGCCATGCCTAGCTCGTAAAGTTCTTCGGGCTTCATCTAGACCTCTTATTTTAGGTGTGGGTTTAACAGTCGAATCAGTATGCCTCGCTGCCGTGACAGCATTGGACACTGAGGATCAGAACACCGGGTATATGATTAAATTCTTCCATAGCGTCCTCTTCATCATACCCATGCACAACCTCACGCTCAGCGTATTTATCACCCAGCGTTTTATACACGATTTCGTAAGCGTTCATAGTGTCGAACTCCTCTTGATTTGAAACATTCAGAATAAAAAAACAAGGTCCAGTGAGACCGTGACGGCGTAAAGACCTAACAACACCATCACGATCTCACGTACAAACGGGAAGTCCTCCATTACAGTAGCACATCAATCACAACTGAAAGCATGAATCCAGAGCTTAGGAGAACCATCAGCGCTGCAAACTCAGCGATCCTAGTGAGCCAGAATTTGATGTTCATTCTGCAAGACCTCCATGTTCATTAATGATCGATAAGACATCCTCAGCAGATACCCATCCAAGAGGGCCATCAGCGCCTTCTGGGCGTTTATCCAAGAGGGAGCTTAGGGTTTCCCCGAGAAACGAGAAATTATCCCAGCACCAGACCTCGAAGCTGCCGTATGTCTTAAGGCCATCCTCTCTAGGGTGGCAATAGTGGGAAGCGGACGCTTGAACTGATAGCTGAGAGCCGTCCGCCAGTTTTATCATGGGGATGGGCATCTGAGTTATCTCGCCGACAAGCTTAAAGGTTGATGCCGAGCGTTTGGACGCCAGGGCTTGCTGTAATTCATCCATATTGGTCATTCGTTCCACTCCGCTTGTTCCTCAGCCCACCACTGGTAAGGCGAGAGGGTATGATCAGGTTTAGACCACGAGGGTCCGTTGAGTTCAGCGTCCAGACGTTCCCACTCAGAGATAAGCTCCGCGAAGGCATCATCAGCTGGATCAGTCTCCGCAAGGATGGCCTCTAGTTTCTCTAGGTCAGCATCTGTTTTCTGCCAGTAGGCAGTTTCATAAGGGCGGGTGTCCATAGTCAGTCCTCCGGGTTCAAGGTGAAGTCTTTTAGGGAAAAGCTCGTGCCGTTCTTGAGGTTCCAGAAGCGCGGCTCCTGTGGTTCGACCGGGCCAAACATCGACGACGCATAGTACGGGGACCCCATGAACTCGAAGTAGGCCTCCGCTGCTATGCGGTCTGCGTGTTCAATGCCCTCGGCGGTGGCGATGATGGCGACGGCGTCGTTGTTGTCGTCGTCCTCTCCGAAGCGGACTTGGTAATAGACAGGCGCGTTCTGTTCGTTGGTGCGCATAGGTCAGTCCTCCGGGTTCTCAGGTTGATCCGCCCATGCGTCGGCGGGGATGGTGTCGAACGGGTTGGCAAGGTCTTCGAGATAATCGGGCATGGGTTCAGTCCTTTCAGTTGGCTGTGAGGGTCCACTTGAGAGGCCACCGTGGTGGCCCCTCCGGTTGATCCTCAGGCAGGCATACGGCAGGGATCGAAGGCCCAGACACCGCGCTTCTCTCCTTGGGTAGTCAGGAACGCCATATCGGCGCTGTTAATGGCCATTGGGCAGGGGCCATTGGTCGTGACGAAGCTGTCCCACCGGTAGGGGTTGTAGGTTACCGGTTGTCCTTCCGCCGTGGCGTACCGGGCATAGCGAACGTCCTCCTTGTCCCATCCTGAGAACAGTCGGAAGCATTCAATCCGGGCGTCCCCATCGAAGGCTTCTAGGGAACCGACGACACCAGCGTGAACGTTCTTACGTTTCTCTTGGAGGACACGTTGGCGACCAGCCTCAGATACCTTGAACGTGACGTCCCGGAGGAGAACACGGTCAGCATGAGCGACAACGCGGCCCTTGTAGCGACCCTCTAGGGCCTTTATCGAGTAGCACTTACGGTGAAGGTTGAAATATACGAAGGCTTTCATCGGTCAGGCCCCCTTCACTTCCAGGATGGTCAGCCCAGAGGCTCTACCGAATATTTCCAGGGCGGCAGTCTCAGACTTGGCCCAAACGACCTCAGCCTCACGTTTGGCGCTATCGGCCCAGCGGTAGACAATCTCGAACGGTTTTTTCATTTCAGTAACTCCTGTTGATTTGGAAGGGTTAGGTTAAAGCCTTAATGAGGTGCACCCTTTCAGATGCACCCTATAAGACCTCAATTGTTGGCGGCTTCCTCAATGTAACGGAAATCATCCTTGATTTGTTGAAGGATGGTTTGTCCATAGTCATCATCATAATTGTAATGCTCAACGGCACGGTTACCGTCAGCTGCCTCATAGGTCCACCCTACGTGGAGCCATACAGCGAACCCGCCCGGATAGAACTCAATACACTCGACTTTCTCCCGGTGTTCCTTTGGGATTGCGCGGGTGATTTGATCGGCGTCGTAGGTTTTCATTTCAGTAACTCCCCTTTGGTTTGGTGTATGGTTTCTTGAAAGGTAGCCAACGCAAGCTTGGCGATGACAAACGACAGTGATTTGCGAGTAGGCAACCCGCGATCCGCTAGGTGTTCCCTAGCCGTTCTAGCAATGACGTGAATAGGTGACTGTGAAAATAGATCACCATGTTCAAAACTCGATTGCATATCGTCGGCAATTTCTGAGACGATTTCATCAGATACAAACATTTGAGTAACTCCTGTTGATTTGGAAGAGGTGAGGCAGCATTAAGCCGCCTCTTCCCCCTCTTCATGTTCACTGATTTCTTGAGCCTCGAGCAGTAGGTCAACCGCCTGCTGCGCTTGGGATGCTGCTTTGAATATGGCCCGTTTGTCACCCTTCATGACCTCGAGCCAGCTATTGATGTACTGAGCGTGATCGTCTCGAGGTTCCGCTGAGATTTCCAAACGTGCACCGATGAAGGCAGCGCCAAGTTCAGCCACCAGTTCCTCAAAGGCGTAGGCATTCGAGCCGAACCGCCCAGAGAAATCACGATCAAGGCGTGCCTTGTGGCCTGTCCAATGGGTTAACTCATGGGCCAATGTCAGCGCGTAGCTCTCGACGTTATCGAACTGAGCAACATGCGGCATCCTGATCATGTCATGCGACGGGATGAAGCAAGCTTTGTTCCCGCCGTGTTCCACATGGGCCTGATTGAACTCAGCCAGTGAATTGACAGCGGTATCTGCCGGGGTCTTATCAACCTCAGCTATTGCCGGTGCCTCATAGCCCTCGACCTGATCAGCGTTGAAGACAACGTATCCTCGAGCAAGGCGGATCGTCGCCTCTTCACCGGTTTCCTTATCAAGCACCTTGCAGGGCTTGAAGAATACGATGTGTGTGCCCTTCTCACCTTTTTTGACGCTGGCACCTTTGGATTTCCACTGCTTGAAGGTTGCCCACTGGTCGGACTGGAAACCGTTCTCGTTTTTGGAGAGCCACAGCAGCATGATGTTGATGCCACGGTAGGGTTTCTTGGAAATGATGTTGTAGTCAGCGCCTGAGGCGACGACATCGAACCAAGGTTTTACCCAGCTGCCGGAGCAGGTGGATTCCTCGAGGGACTTGATGATTTTGTCGGTGACCTCTTGGTATATATCGCGTTTCATTTTGGTAGCTCCTGTTGATTTACGGAAGGGTTAGGTTAAAGCCTTAATGAGGTGCACCCTTTCAGATGCACCCTATAAGACCTCAATTTTCGGGGGTAACGTCGAAGAGGAACTTGGAAACATCACAGGCAAGGACGCCGTAATGCTCAGCATCGTGGTATTTCATAAAGCCCTCAGAATCTTGCTCGACATCAACACACCATGCTTTGCCGTGTGTTTTCACCATGTCATACTCAAAGGCGTTTAGAGCTTTAAGGTCATCATCATCCAGACCTGTGGCATCACAGTTGATCAAAGCGCAGGCCCAGTGTGTCGGCAGTAAATAGGTTTCGATTTTCATTTTGAGAACTCCTGTTGATTTGGAAGGGTTAGAACAATCAGGAAAGCCCTCAAGTTCAACTCGAGGGCTTACCGGATTGCTCCGGGGCTTATGGGTCGGCCAGAAGGTTTCGCTTACCCTACCCGGAGACGCCGTTACGTCGTCCATATCCGCCCCGGGGTGAAGCTCATAGGCTGCATGGGCAACCCGTCGTTCGATGATTGGAATGTAGGGCCTCCTGATTTGGAACGCAAGAGATATTTTGAAAAAAAGTGAAGTTTTTTGCCAACGCAGTGCT
>Ga0181580_10002297_pt1 | contig 15492 bp, 16 predicted proteins | sample 071ome_23_FD_132413 | JGI IMG/M metagenome (GOLD analysis project Ga0181580, IMG submission 132413) | Coastal salt marsh microbial communities from the Groves Creek Marsh, Skidaway Island, Georgia - 071403BT metaG (megahit assembly) | ecosystem: Environmental > Aquatic > Marine > Intertidal... | reverse complement strand
GTTTGAGCTGTTTCATTGTCTTTTTTTTAAACAGTGCCATAACACTATTTAAGGTATGTTGGTGATGAAGTTAAAGTATGTTATTTAAAAACATTAACACACTGTCTAGGTTGTGCCAATAAAATGTATATATGCCTGCAATTATACCGGTGATTGCTATGACTTTAAAGAACATCATAGTATTTGATTTATCCACGGAAAGAATGCTATGCCTAATATTTCAAGTACAACAATTGTTAACACGATTCCTAAATAAAGTTTCATTGTATTGGATCCATGTGCAGTTCGTTGATGTTGATGTTGATGGGTGCGTCAATGACCCATTTGATATATTCTGCGGCCTGTGTAACATTCATTAATGTTCTTGTAGGATGTTTTTCACTTACCTTTTTAGTTTCTAATGAACCATATGATATGTAACTGACTCTAATGCCACTGCCTCCCCATATGCCCAGCATGGCAAATTGATGGCTTAGACTTTTGAGTGCTTTCTTTTCTTGAGGATAAATCCATTCGGCACCTTTGGTAGAACGATCAACTGTTGAACCTATGTTAATGATGTGTCCTTGCTTGTTGTTTTCTTTCCAAGTCTTCCAAACAGTTTCTAATACCAGTGTTTGATTGAATTGATACAATGCACTGCTGTTGATAAAAACATCATATGCTAAACTATCGTATGCTAATCTAACACGGCTTTCTTTGCTACATAGATCATAACTGTTTGTTCTACTTGCAAAATCTGTTTGTGGACAAACCACTGCAAACTTTTCTGCAAGTCCATAGTTGGGATTACCTGTCATTAATATTTTCATCTTCTCAAAAACTTTCTTGCGGCTTCGATTGGATTTTTTAAACCTTCATACGTGTTGTCTATGAAGTTAATGTGTTTGTGTAAAGTCTCTGTTAGTTCTTTTAGTTGTTTGTTGATAGCAATAGTGTCAGCCTCAATTTTATAAATTGTTCTTTCCATTTTATCTACTTTGCGATTCAAATTATCTAATTGTTCTTTGATGTTTTCTTTTTCTGTTTTCATCTTGATTCTTTCAGTTTTTCTATAGTTGCATCTTCTAGTGATATGTATTTTAATGACAATACTGTTTTAGGCATGTTTTCATACGTGTCATATCTGTCCCATGATAGTTGTTGTACACAATAATCTTTTAACCATATAAACTTGTCATTACTCAAGCGTTTTGGAAACCATGCAAATTTTCTTATGTATTCAATATTTGGTTTGCCAAGTATTGCACTGATGTGTTTCATTTTCTTTTGCCTGGACGATTGGTTCTGTGATCAATTTGTCCTTTTCTTTTTGCTATGTGTTTCTTTTTTCTTTTTTGTCTTTGTGCTTCTCTGATTGAGTCAATCTCTTGTTGTTCTATAATTTTTAGTTTCTCAAGTCTACTGAATACAAATTCCATTATTTTATTTCTTTCATGGTCTTGATAAGATCACGCCAGTATTCTGCATGACTGTGATCCAAAAGTTTTTGTCTGTTGTGCAACAGTTTTGGCCACACACGTTGATACAATTTGTGTAGTTCTTCTTTTGGAAATGAATTGACTCGTTTGATGTTTTCCATCACTGCCCAAAATCTCATTGGGTGGTCTTGAATTTCATCATAGTGCTCATCGAAGAACTCAGGGAATGTTTCAAAACCTTGCTCTTTTAGATATGCAAGTAGTCCTGGATGACCTAACAATATAAATGGTTGTAGGTTTGCAATTGGTTTGTATATTTTTTCTGTAACAAAGAATGATGGTTCTGCTGGCCATGTTTCTGTGGTAACATTGAAATAGGTGTCTGCATAGTGTTGAGCAGTCATGCCTCTGTTGTGCCAAGCATCTTGTGTAGCATCAACATCTAAATGCATTTCTTTTATTTTGTATTGTTTGTGAAACTCTAACATATCAACTAAACTTCTATCACCTTTGCCTTTTCGCACAGGTTGATAGCAAAATTGTTCTGGTTGGTATGGTATATCAAACTTATTGAGATAACTCACAATGTTGCCTTTGAATAAATCGTTGCGAGCAAATTCAGTCATTAAAAATTTACGATGTGGTCTGCCACCACCATTCAAACACAAAAAGTTGTGATTTCTTTTTCTATCTCTGGTTTCTTCTGTGGCTGGTACTAGTTCTTCTGCTTCTCTGTCAGATCCTATGACTTGATTTTTGAGATAGTCTGAGAATTCCCAAGCAAAATGATCAAATGTAAAAACATTTTGCAGATAGTAACCATAGTATGGTCCTTGACCTGAACTTAGATAATGACCATAGTTTTCATCAAACTTCTGATCGCCAAATATCAATATAAAATTTTCTTTTGGTATTTTTAACCAACCCAAACTTCTTTCAATCACATTGATCCAATTGACTTGATTAACAGGAAAGGCTTCATAAGCATAGTACAGCACAAGTTTGGCTCCGCCACGTCTCAGCATATCAAGTGAGTACTCACTGATGTTGCCAAACATGTTTTCTGTGAGCAGTGATATGTCCATGTGATTTGGTTCCATCACATACCAATCATGACACCCCATATCTTCACCAATGTCTTCTGGTCTTACGTTATCTACATATATTCCTGCCTGAGCAGACAGCAATGGAAAAAATCCTCGATTGTATCTTTCTAGTGGTATAAAACGAGTAAGAACATTGATGTCATATCTATGCTTCCATTTGGTATCCCATTCTTTGACATATTTTGGATGTAGTCCGTTGGGCATGGGAGTACCGTCTTCACTCCAATTATCCCAAACCAATCTTATTTTTATACTTTCACCAGAACCTAGCATTTTTTTACCTTATTAAGTATATTTATATCATTAAAACTAGTTATATTATAGTTTAATATTTTCCGTATTGCAAGTAAATAATCATGAGTAAGGAGACGCGACCTTTCTCAAACAAAAAATCTAAACAATCGATAGATTGTTAATATATCGATATAGGAGCAATATAATGGCAAGTTATGCAATTCAAAGACGTAGAGGTACTGCCGCAGAACACGGTTCATTCACTGGTTTAGCGGGCGAGTTGACAGTTAACACAACTAGAAACACGATCCACGTACACGACGGCTCTACAGCAGGCGGTCATGAAACTGCAACAATCCAACTTGACAACTTAGGTACAACGGCTATCAATGCACACTTATTAGTGGACACTGATAACTCGTACGACTTAGGTTCAGGTTCAGCGGGTCTTAGAAATGTTTACATTTCAGGTGACTTAACAGTTTCAGGCACAACAACTACAGTTAGTTCAACTAACACAGTAATAGCAGATACATTACTTACTTTAAACAATGGTGTATCAGGCGCGAACTCAAACGACATTGGTATTTTCATGGACAGAGGTTCAGAATCAAATGTATCATTCATTTGGGACGAATCAGCAGATGAGTTTGCTTTTGCAGTAACATCAGGCGAAGATGGTACAACAGCAGGTAACATAACAATTGACTCATACGCAAACATCCATGCCAACGTTGCAACATTAACAGCAACAGCGGCACGTTATGCGGACGTGGCAGAACGTTATGAAGCAGATGCACAGTACGATGCAGGTACAGTGGTAGTATTCGGTGGCGATAAAGAAATCACAATGGCTAACGGTGAGTATGATCACAGAGTAGCAGGCGTAATTTCTTCAGCACCAGCATTCTTAATGAACAAAGATGCAGGTGATGACGCATCACACCCAGCAGTAGCACTTACAGGTAGAGTACCATGTAAAGTAACAGGTACAATCAAAAAAGGTGATTTACTTTGCACATCAGGCGTGGCAGGTCATGCTATGGCTGGCGAAGCAAAATGTGGTCACATGATTGGTAAAGCGTTAGAAGATTTTGACGGCGAAGCAGGTGTAATTGAAGTATTAGTGAACTTAATGTAAGGGAGGGATAGACAATGAGATATTTCAACCTTAAATCATTAAAGAACGTAAGAGTTAACAACATTGACCCTAACGTAAACGTTAGACGTGTTTTTGACCCGTTCCATTCAGATCTAGCAAACCTAGGTTCTGTTACGGAAGGTAACTCAAACTTTCCAAGACACAACTACGGTGCTGGTAACGGTGGTACGTTTTTAACTAACTTCGTTGATTTAGGCTCTGTTGCTGATTCAGTTTTAGCATCAGGCGGAAATTACGATTACGGTACAATCGCTTAATAAATTAAGTATTAAATATCTAAAAGGGTCATATGTTCTTGCATATGGCCCTTTTTTTGTGTATAATAAATATTAATATGCAAATAGATAAAAATAAACTCGATTGGATACAAATCGACCTCACTGCAAGATGTCAAGCAATGTGTCTTGAATGTTCTCGTAACATAAATGGTAAAGATGTGAGCCCAGCAATTGAATCTGCTGATACCTGGGATATGAAAATGGAAATTTTCCAAAAAGCAGTGACTACAGACATGTTAAGTGATCCTGAAAAATTAAAAAGACTCACTCTTAATGGCAACTTTGGTGATCCTTGTATACATCCTCAATTTTTAGAAATATCAAAATATGTTGTTGATAATGCCCACAAAGACTTTTGGTATAGAATATCAACTAATGGTGCTATGTTTGATTCTAAGTACTGGGAAAAAGTTGCAGAAGTTTTAAAACCGTTAAAATATCATCAAGTGATATTCGCAATAGATGGATTAGAAGATACACATCATATCTATAGAAGAAACACTACATATCAAGATGTTATTAATAATGCAACAGCATTTATTAATGCAGGTGGTAATGCTATATGGCAGTTTATTGTTTTTAATCATAACAAACATCAAGTAGAAGAAGCAAAGCAACGAGCAAAAGATTTAGGATTTGTAAAAATAGAATTTAAAGGAGGCTATGCCAAGAAGGTGGAGCAAGAAATTATACAAAAGCAGTTAATAACGATATTGTTGATATAGGTGATAAAACAAAGAAAAATGATGCAGTTAAGGTTTCAATCTCCGATAGAGAATCATTCAAAGATGCAAAGGATGACATAATTAATTCTATGAAATCAAAATCTAAATCTTTAGATGAACTATTAGATACTGAAAAAATATCTTGTCAATGGTATGATACAAACGGTATGTACATAGAATATGATGGAACTGTGTGGATGTGCTGTTGGACTGGCGATATGCATAGAACACTTAACAAAACACAAAGTCGAGAATGGTCTCACATCACAAAACTGTTTGGTAAACATTTTAATAATTTAAAGTATCATTCATTTGATGATATACTTAATCATGAATTCTTTGCCAGTTATTTAGACAAGACTTTCAATAGTACCAGAAATGATCCTAATACTCCTAGATTGTATACCTGTGCAAAAACCTGTATATGGGGCAAGAATTTTCTGTAGTTATAACAGCATTTTATATGCACACTTAAATCACACACTTATTATATAAATATCATTAACCACTCCGAACGAAGGTGGATTTATATAACAATGAGGCAGACCCTCCCAAAATATACTTGAATACAAATATAGCATATATAAGGGAGATATTATAATGGCTAACATTAAAAACTTTGGTTTAGCTGGTATAGGTTCTGACGTACAATTTGGTAAAGCAGGTGGTAGATTGGTATACGATTCATCATCATCTTTCTTCAAATTTACAACAGACGGTACTACTTTAACACAAATCAGAGCGGCTTCTCCATCAGACTCTACAGACGTAGCAACAAAATCATATGTTGATGCGACTAAAGAAGGTCTTGATGTAAAAGACTCTGTGCGTGTGGCTACAACCGCTAATATTACTATCGCATCTGACCTAAACGTAGGTGACACTATTGATGGTGTTACATTGGCAGACGGTGACAGAGTTCTTGTAAAAGATCAGTCATCTGGTTCTGAAAATGGTATCTACATAGCAGGTGCAACTCCGGCAAGAGCATCTGACTTCGATGAAGATTCAGAAGTGACTGCTGGTGCTTTCTTCTTTGTTGAAGAAGGTACAGTTAATGCTGACAGTGGTTTTGTTGTTTCAACAGACGGCACAATCACAGTTGACTCAACTTCGATTGCGTTTACTCAGTTCTCAGGTACAGGTCAAATTGTAGCTGGTGACGGTTTAGCGAAATCAGGTTCAACACTGAGCGTGAATGTTGATGACTCTACTTTAGAGATTTCTTCAGACACACTACAAATCAAATCAACATATGCTGGTCAAACATCGATCACAACACTTGGTACAATCACAACTGGTACATGGAATGGTTCAACTATTGCTGTAGCAAATGGTGGTACAGGTGCAACATCAGCCGCTGATGCTAGAACTAACTTAGGTTTAGCAATTGGTTCTGATGTACAGGCATATGATGCACAATTGGCAGACATTGCTGGCTTAACTCCAACAGATGGCAACATCATTGTTGGTGATGGTACGAATTTCGTAGCAGAGTCAGGTTCAACTGCAAGAGCTTCTTTAGGCTTAACAATTGGCACAGACGTTCAGGCTTACGATGCACAATTGGCAGACGTAGCAGGTTTAACTCCAACTGATGGTAACATTATCATTGGTGATGGTTCTAACTTCGTTACTGAGTCAGGTGCAACAGCAAGAACATCTTTAGGCTTAGGTACAGGCGACACTCCAACTTTCTCAGGTGCAAACATGGGTTCAGCGGCGATTACTAACGTTGCAGATCCATCAAACGCACAGGATGCCGCTACTAAGGCTTACGTTGACTCATCAATCGCTTCTTCAAACGAAATTGGCGAATTGTCAGACGTTAACATTACATCTCCAGCAGATGCATCTTTATTATTATATGATACAGGTACATCAACTTGGAGAGATGCGGCTATGTCAGGTGATGCAACAATCACTGACACTGGTGCGATCACACTTGCTGACTCTGATGCAACTAGAACAAACTTAGGTTTGGCTATTGGCACAGATGTTCAGGCGTATGACGCTCAATTGGCTGACATCGCTGGTTTAACACCAACTGACGGTAACTTTATCGTTGGTGACGGTTCTAACTTCGTATTAGAATCAGGTGCTACAGCAAGAACTTCATTAGGTTTAGGTACAATTGCAACTCAAGACGCAAACAACGTAACTATTTCTGGTGGTTCAATTTCTGGTGTTACTACATTCTCAACAGGTACATTAGGTTCAACTGCAACACTTGACGGTGATGTAAACGTAACTGGTAACCTTGTTGTTGATGGTAACTTAACTGTTTCAGGTTCATCTATCACTTTAGATGTTGGTACAGTTACATCAGAAGATAAATTTATGCAAGTAAACAGTGGTGCTACAACACAGGAAACTGGTTTAGCAGGTGGTATTGAGATCAAAAGATCATCAACTGCCGACACAGATCAATTTGCATTTATTTCATTTGATGACTCAAACGACTCTTTCGAATTTGCAACTGGTTCAGCAGGCCAGGCTTCTACAACAAACGCAACTATGCGTTTTGGTACAGTAGCGGCTGGTACATGGAACGGTACAGCAATTGGTAGAGCATACGGTGGCTTTGGAACTTCAATTTCAGGTCATGGTAACAACTCACTTGTTGAAGCAGATGGCGGCGAAATCGCTGTAGGCACAACAGGTCAATACTTAAGATCAGATGGTACTAACTTCTCTGCTTCTAACTTATCGGCTTCAGACTTAGACGGTACAGTTGCATTAGCAAACGGTGGTACAGGTACTGACACTTCATCTTTCTCACAAGACTCACTTATGACTACAAACGGTTCAGGTGCAGTTGTAGAGTTAGGTAAAGGTTCAAACAACACTGTTCTTAAAGTAAATGGTTCAGGCACATTAGCATACGCATCAGTTGATTTAACTGCTGACGTAACTGGTACATTACCAGTGGCTAATGGCGGTACTGGTTTAACAGCAGTTGGTACAGTAAACAAATACTTAAGATCAACTGGTTCAGTTAACCAATACGACTATGTATCAGCAATCAGAGATGATGCCGGTACAGCAGGATTTGAAATTTCAGGTACATTAACTGACAATACTAAAATCCTATTAACTAACTCATCTGCAAACGTAACACTTCAAGCAGTAGATCCAGATGATGGTTCAGCAGACATTGACCTAGTACTTAAAGGTCAAGGTTCAGGTGCTGTTATCATTAATGAATCTTCAGGTGGTAACTCTCTTGTACAAGCGGACGATCACTTAGACTTAACTGCATCAGGTGGTGCGGCTACTTCAGCAGACGCTGGTGATTTAGTACTTAAAGGTGGTAACGGTACATCTACATACGCATCAGGTGATGTGTTAATTAAAGGTGGTACTGGTGGTTCAGCAGAAGGTAAGACTAAAATCTTAGATTCTTCTGACAACGAAATTGCTATCTTTGAAAGAACTGCTTCTGCTGTTAATGAACTTACGTTCACTAACGCGGCAACTGGTTCAGGTGCATCTATCGCCGCAACTGGTGATGACACAAACATTGATTTAGTGTTATCTCCAAAAGGCACAGGTGTAATTACTGTTCCTGCAGGTTATGATGCTAACGTATCAGGTGACAACGATCTTGTAACTAAAAAATGGGTTGAAGAAAACGTTGTTACATCAACTGATGACTTAACTATTAGAACTTCTGTTTCTTCTGGTTCTTCATCAGCAACTATTGGTACAATGCCAAGTGCATCAGGTGTAACATACTACATTAACAAAGTAACTGTTTATGTATCAACAGGCTTCTCAGGCGGTTCTGTGGATCACATTACAATCGGTGACGGCTCATACACATTTGTGACTGACGCTGACTCAGATGTAGCAACAGCAGGTACTTATGTAGTTGACTTACCATTCTCAACTGCTACAGCAGGTGGTTCAACACTAACATTGAACTTCTTAGACAGTGGCGCTTCAGCGGCTACACCTACAGCAGGTGCGGCAGTTGTTACTGTTGAGTACAAAGCATTAAACTAATAGGTTAGTTTAGGCTAACTTGTTAGTCAAACACTATTAATAATACTTTGGGCGGGGATTGGAAACAGTCCCCGCTTTTTTATGATAAATACACTCAGCAAAGAGAGGATATTTAAAATGTTTAACAAACTTAAATCATCATTCAAATCAGCAACTGCTGGCGCTAAAAACTTAGGCAACAAAGCCAAAGATTCTGTAAAGTCAGCAACTAAAAAAGCCACAGACGGTACAAAGTCTATTGGTAAAAAAGTTTCTGGTTTAAATCCATTCAAAAAGTAAAGCACAAGTTTAACTGCATATAGAAACCTATAAATAAAAGTATGCAGTGTAGTTTAATGGCAAAACATTGGTCTCAGTAGCCAGAGTTAAGGGTTCAATTCCCTTCACTGCTACCAAGTTATATATTGTAGATTGTTTATATTATTAGTAGACAACTAAATATGATTGTAACACAACTAAAGGAATTCGCGTCAATTAGTTTTGTTATTCCCATTCGTACTCAAAAGAATTTAAACACTACACAGCATATTACAAGGGGGTAACCCCTTGTAAAGTGTTTTCTATTTCATTGTATATTGCACACATGTTTTTGGCAGACATATTTCTTACACTATCATAATATGATAAGAATTTTTTAGTGTCGTCCCAAGTCAAATGACTTTTTGATGTTTCAATGATTTTTATAAAACTTTCTACCTCACTGAATCGTTGACCTTTTTGTGTGTAAGGCAAGCATTCAGCAACAATCTGTTTTCTAATATGATCTGGGGCTATGCCTAACTGTAAAGGCTCTGGCCACATAACAAGCACAGGAGCAAACCAGTCAAAATTTGCATCTTCACAATACTGTAACAGTTTAGGCAAATGATCTAAATTTAATAATTGTATTGCTGATGTTAATATTGATATGATGTTTGTATATCCTTTTTCTTTGATGGTTTGATTAAACTTTGTTTGTATGTCATATGTTTTTTTCCACTTGCCAGGCCATCTAATGTATTCAAATGTATCGCCAACACCATCTGTAGACCAATTTACTTCAAACAATTTAAACTTGCTAAATGTGTCTATCCATTTTGTTACATCAGTGGTTCCATTAGTAACTATCATTACTTCGATGTTTTTAGCATATGGTGTTTCAGATAATCTTTCTATAAACTCTTTGAATCCATCAAGCAGTGTTGGTTCACCGCCGGTAAACTTTAACTTCATAAGATTTGGTGCTTGATTTAAAAGTTCTTCTAGGTTATCTTTATCGAAACTGCTGTCTTTGCCGCCCGGTGGTATCCATTGATGTAAGTCTTGTGGTACAGGATTATTGTTCTTTTCTTTAACATGAAGAGAAGAACTGCCGCCGTCACACATAATACAAGCAAGATTACATTTGTTTCCAAACTTTATATCAAGTGTTCTTAATTTTAGTGTTCCGTGTTGTTTAATTTCTTTAATTGATCCAGGAAAGTTTTCTTCTACTTTTAATGTTCCATTAATACGTTTACTCATAGAATATGCTCCAGACTTTTCGTATTGATAACATCTAGTGCATTCTTTTACTGGTTGATTGTTAAGTAAACGTTTTCTTATGTTGTTTAATTCTTTACCGTTTTTCCAAGTATCTATTAGATTATTTTCATAGTCAACGTTGTCTACAGTTTTTGAAAAACAGCACAGTTGCACATTACCTTGGGCACTGTTACATATTTCAGTAAATGGCAAAGCACAAAAATAATTTCCGTGGTCATTAAGAAACTTGTTGTAATCTCTATCACCTCTAGGCATTCATTTTGCCTCCAATGACTGGAGTAAGACCTTTAACTGATTTTCTAAACATTGCTTCAGTGATGTCGTGGTGTTTTGATTTAGGCACACACAATCCACAGCCACATATTTTGTTAGGACATGTTATTACAGGCATTGTACCTGTTGCTAATTGACGTTCTAAACGTTCTAATATTTTTTCACTTTCAGATATTTTACCAATTGGTCCACGTTCACCACCAAAGTTTGCTCTGCAAGTTTGGTGATGCAATATGTTATCATACTCTTGTTCAATGTGTAACCAATTCCAATTGATCATACAAGACCACTCTTTGTATTCTGTTGAACAAGCAAACACAGATGGTTTCCAATCATCTGTTTCTAATTTAATGTTGCCTTTTTCATACTTGTCTTCGCTGAGTGTATAAAATGTTCTTTGACCACAGCATGGTCTCCCTAAATTTTTTCGTGTGTTTACTTTTTCTTCTTGTTTTGGCAACACTTTTTTAACAGTTTCAGATAAGTTTTCTGTTTTGATTCTTTCGCCACGTGCAGGATCTTTTGGTTCTTGTGCTAGCCTCTTAGCATTTGCTTTGTCTTGATCATCTTTGTATTCGTATTCAGCATCTTTGTTTTCATCAGGTTTATCTATTTTTTTATTTTTGTTTGCCCAATAGTTTCTAAACCATGCATGTTGCTCAGGAGTGTATCTGTGATTGTACTTTGAATCATCATAACTTTCACCTATGATACGTGGAACAAACCTAATATCATCGTCTGTAAACCTATCAACGAGCGTCATACATTCGTCAAAGTATTCGGGTTTAGCATGAATCATCAAATTGACTTTATACTTCATCCCTGCATTGTGTATTTGATATATCCTGTCAACTACACTTTGTTTTATTTTGTCTTTTGTTTCACAATGATAACTTATGGTTATAGAATCAACAGTTTCAATAAGTTTTTTACAATATTTTTCACTGAAAGCACCGTTGGTTGTGACATCTACTAACACATTTGGATCATTTTGTGCATGAATATATTCACACATGTCTAAAAAGTTTGGATTATTGGTTGGTTCACCTCCTGTGAAGCCAATATTCCATTTGCGATCAAATGTTGAATAAGATTGTATTAACTTTTTGTAATCAAACACAAATTTGCTGGTTTTAATTAATGTCTCTAAACTTGCATGTGGTGATGTGTTATTATGCCTATGTGCTGGACAATATGTACAATCAAAATTACATCTTAGACCCATATCCCATGTTACTTCAAAGGTATCTGGTTTGCTGATATTGTTATCTATGGCCACAACTTTATTATTCATTTTTTATCCTTGTATTTCTATTTATTATAGCATATTATACTGATCTTTCCAATTGGAAAAATCAAAATTTGTATCTAAATCTTGATAATTGTGTATTAAATCAACCAATATGTTAGTTAAAAAATCATTTTGTTTTTGAAATGGCATGTGACAAATTGTTTTGCTCCAGTCAGGATCATGGTACAATTTTTTGATCACTTGCTTTCCTTCTGCTCTTTCGAGCCTTTCAAGTACAAAATTTTTCACCCAAATACCATTTTCAAATGTATGGTTTAAATCTTCAACATCATGAAAACAATCAAAATGTATCACTTTGAGATTTGGATTAATTTTTTTTAATTGCGGATGCCAACGTTGATCAAACAGTATTTTTAAACCTAAATTATTATAACGTATTGATTGTTGTGAAACCAATTCAGTGTGATGTTTGATCATAGTTGAAAAACGTCTAAGTTTTGGATTTGTTAACCAACCATCTTCAAAAAATCTGTCATTGTCAATCATTTCAAAATTTGTAGGACTGCCTCTGGTATTGAGCCAATGTATTTCTTTTGCAGTTAGAATTTTTGTTTCATAAAACCAATAACAAGGATCGACATAAACTCTTGTAGGATCTGACCAACACAATATCATTACATCTGGCACAATATTTTTTGCTTTCTTGTGTTTGGGGAATATCTTTTCAAAATTATTGTTTACATCTATCTGATTGTAGATCATGTGTTCAGGGCCTGAACCAGATAATCCGTAGTGTACTGCTGTTTCAAATCTCTGACTTATTTGATAAGTCCACCATGAAATGTTGTGTGGATTGTCCTGTGGGGTGCCCCAATCTTCTTGAAGATATGTGGATCTTATGATGTCTATATCATCATCTTCACCTCGAAGACCAGGTGACATCAATTTAGGTTTGCCATCATGATGTATTCTTAATACTGGTCTTACAGCAAAACTGTCACCGTATATGCCAATGGTTTTTCCTAGCAATGATCCTGGTTTTTTAATTTTTTTGAATTTTGTAGGCATCTTGCACATATTTATAGATGTCTGCCCAATTGGCTACTTGTTTTACTCTTTTGTTTGAGTAGTGTATGTTGTAGGCATGTTTCATCATCACTGGTTTTAGTCCAACTTTGAGTGCATCTTCCAGATTAGATATTCTGTCATCAACATAGATCAAACCAGAGTCTTCAAAATCCATCATGGCTTCTAGTTTGGGTGCACCTGCTGGCAAACATCTCACATCCACAAACACATCAGTTTCAAAGTAATCTTCAAGATTAAGATAACGATAGTACTGTGCAATTGGTTTGTCGCTGAGTGAAGTTATGGCCACAAAATGAAACCCTTCTTGATGCAGTTGATTGATCCAATGCAGTGATTCTCTCATGGGCTCTAGCACAGAACAAGCCATAGAAGCATTGAACTCTTCTCGCTTCACAGTGGCTTCTTGCAATGAAATGCCAAACTCGTTGTGTATTTCTGCATCATGATGAATAACTCCAGTTGATGAATAGCCTTGCAGTTCCATCCATCTCACAAAAGCAGTGTGCCAATCAAACACAACACCATCGATGTCTGTTAGAATAATTTTGTCCACAATGTCTCTCCCTACACATATATTTAATGCATTATTATGGTTATCAAACATACCACTTTAACCATTACACTACAGTTAATGATTTTGTGCTGAGTACATAATTTTTTTTTGAATTAACACTGTAGATATAGAGTTCTGTATAGTTTTTACACCCACATAGAGAGGATAACTATTATTACCTAGGGCAACAAACAAAGACGAGGCACATAGCAAAGAGCTACACAGACGCCGTAGACGAACTTTGTTTTATTTGTATAGGTTATGTTTACGTAGTAAGCGACCTGAGTAACTGCTAGGCAGTTGGGTTTAAAAAGGCTTTTAAAATGATGCTACATTTTGATAAACAACAATAACCTATAATTTGTACAAAAAATGTTATTGATTTTTCCCCGGCTGATGCAAGGCATCCTAAGTCCGGGGTTTATGCATTTTAGCACTCCACACTCACTCACAAATTAAATGATGCCATTTTTTTCGTAAATGATGGTATTTTTTTCAAAAAATGATGCCATTTTTTGATAAGGGGATCCGAAAATCCCCTTATTTTTTTACTCAGTTATTTGGAATCCACAAATGAATACAGTTCATTTGCACAAGCCAATATGTCTTGTGTGGTTGGATATGTGGGTTGATCAATGGGATCCATGATCTTGCCAGTTTGAGGATCTCTGGTGCGAGTCTGTTCCCAGATGTTGAACTCTCTGTCATATCTCTGTTGAATTAATCCTGTGGCTTCTTTGAGAATATCAGCACGGATTTCATATGCGTTTTTGTGTGTAGACATAATTGTACTCCTTTCGTGTGTGTTTGTGTGTAATAAATTACTCTACTTGTACAGTATACAGTCTACAGCAATCAAAAATCAACCTATTTTTTTCTAGGTGATGACGATTTAATTGGTGTATTTTTGGGTTTGGTTGAATTGATTCCGCACACACGTTCTACATAACGAGTCAGTGGATTGCGAGGTTGATAACTGTTGTATTCGGAACGACGATGCTGGGGTGTTTTTTGACGTTTTTTTGCCTTGTGCATCAAAGCAGTATTTATGTGAACCCCGCGAAATAAATAGGTTTATGTACTACTATTACGTCTACGCATACAAAGGTGACATAGTCCGCAGAGAATTCGTGGCATACAAGAACAAACAATCAGCACAAGAACTGTTCGACGAACTAGTAGCTGATGATTACGACTGCATAGTAATAGACGACATCAGCAAAGAAGAGTACATAGCACAAGAAGATCCATACGGCGTATAAGCACACTGCAACACACATACATGTAGTGATCATATCATACGCACACTATACACATGCATAGAGCACAATTATTAGTCTGGTACCACTGTGGACCAGCATTTATGCATAGAGAAACAGTGGATCCATGTGATGAATGCATATATCCTTTCAATGCGAACAAAAAAGAAAGCTATTTTACAGGTATCGTAAACGCAGTTTTTGGGGTATAAACAGCATACAGATTAGTCTGATTTTGTACACACAAAGTGATCAAAAGATTCCTACCCAAAAGGTAAAACCGCGTCTCTCATTACCCGTTTCTCATGACGTAAAAACCAATTTCCCTACGCTATAACCATGGCCTCTTAACCATATAACCACCATGGATCACGCTAGATCACTGTGGCCTATAGTGGGTCATACGGGCGCCCCTTACCCCTGAAGTTGAACTGTGTTCAAGCCTTCGGCTTCATATGTGCTCTTGTGCTAATCGTAAACTCATTAGCACGGCGTAGCACATACGACTTTGCCCCTGAGTGTATGACCCCTTACTATGTGATCACCTGATATTCACTGTATATACACTAGACCCCGCTGTAGGGGTTGGCTATACCCATGACCCCGCT
>Ga0181580_10002272_pt1 | contig 15579 bp, 10 predicted proteins | sample 071ome_23_FD_132413 | JGI IMG/M metagenome (GOLD analysis project Ga0181580, IMG submission 132413) | Coastal salt marsh microbial communities from the Groves Creek Marsh, Skidaway Island, Georgia - 071403BT metaG (megahit assembly) | ecosystem: Environmental > Aquatic > Marine > Intertidal... | reverse complement strand
GATCGTCAAATAACTATAAAAACCTTTTGCCGTATCCGGTCAAGCGACGAAAGAGTGACGGCGGTATTGAGTCAGATCTTAGCGGGGATTTCAGTAGTTCAACCACGCTGTCGATTTGCACCCGTAGCGGGCAAATGCAGTGATGTTGCCCAAGTATTTGAACAGGTATTGGCGCGACTCATAGGCTGCCGGCCGGCTCTACGCCGTCCCGCTCATCCTCCGACTTTTGCGCTCACTAAGTCACTCGCATTCATGCAGCTGTAAATATCCATCAGAGATTGCCTACCTCTGATCTCCACTTGATGCCGTTCTATACCCTGTGTATGCAACGCTGCGTGCGCTGCAATCTCTTCAGAAAAAATGAGCTGCGACGCGTATTCTTTGGTTAAAGACTCAAGGCGACTGGCCGTGTTGACGGTATCCCCGATAGCGGTAATAGACTTTGAATTGCCGTATCCCATCTCGCCCAGGATAACTCTTCCCGCATGAAGACCGACGCCTATTTTCAGCTCGTTCTCCAGCTCGTGTTGATACCTTCGATTAAAGTCTTCTAGCCGGACGAACATGAGTCTCGAGGCTTCTAGTGCATCTTTACACGCTTCTTGAATACCCGTTTTCATACCAAAAATTGCCATAATTCCATCGCCAATAAACTTATCCAAGTGTCCGTTGTGCTCTTCAATAGTTTGGCCCATCACTTGAAAATATTGGTTTAGAATAAAGACCAGATCGTACGGCAGTTTTTTTTCTGAGAAACTGGTAAAACCCCTTATATCACTGAACAGAATGACGACTTCTCTCTCTTCGCCATTGGAGATCTTCTCTCGAAAGAAGCCGTCGGCCGGTCGGCCGGAATGAAGCAGAGGATGAACGGAAACGGGACCTTGCGGAAAGGACTGACAGGCTAGACGCACGTTAGGCGGTGCGCCGATCCTTGCCAGTACGCGCAGCTCTCTATCCGTGGGCGGATTGATATGCTGAAGGCCCGTATCTATGCGCACGCGGCAGGTGGAGCACCGACCCTGACCCCCGCAAATATGTGCGTGTGAGATCCGCGACTGAATAGAAGCATCGAGTATACTAGTGCCGGAAAAGACGGTGGTTTCTATTTGTTCGGGAAACGATATCTGAATAGCCTTGTTCTTCTTTTTCCATATCAAGAATACGTAGCGACCTGTAAAGGATACGACTAATAGCGCTAAAAAAACGCCCAGACTGATGAGAGTATAATGGGCTGACAGCGCAAGGATCTCTTCCATGCTCGTGCCGGCAGGTATGCGCTCTTTGAGCACTTGCTCGACGAGACCAGGGTTATTCGCTCTTGCTTCCTGGGCCTCAAAATACGCACCCCATATCCCTAAGAGAGCAGTAAGTGGGATCAGCCACGCCAACACCCGTAAGCTATTTCTCCATTTGATAAAGGCCGGCTTTAATCGAAAGTAAAAATAAACGCCCAAGCAGCCGTGCACCCATATCCCGATAAGCATGGCCGATTCTATAATGCCCACATAGGCAGGAAAACCAAAATAGAAGAAGGAATAATCGTCGGTATATCCATTAATTTTTGATACAACCTTCGTGCCGGCGATATGACTAAAGAGCAGAACGGGAATGAGCAACCCCAGAATAAATTGACACCACTGTGCGGGCGTCATACCGCTCATCGTTCGGCTGATAAAAAACCGCTGCAGCGCGAAAAATAGGTGTAGGAGCAGGGCGATGAGAACGACCCATTCGATCAGAGGCGCTCTCCAGAAACCTAAAAAATAATCTCTAAACGCATTCATGGCCGCGATGCCGAACACACCCAAACTATGATTAAAAAGGTGTGTGACGGTGTAGAACATCAGCGTCAAGCCACTGTACAGGCGTATCTGAAGGGAGATCTGCTGGTATTTGCTCATAAGGTTGTTAGAGGTTCGATACAACGACATAGAAGAGTATAGGACGATACTATTTTTGCAGGCGAGCATAAAGGGCAGAACTGCTGCCTCGATCTAACGCCTATGTAATTAGCACATCATCCGTGTTTCTCAAAGGTAACATAGATGGTGTGCCTATCCCATTATTTTCAGATAAAACGCCGCCCGGCACAGTTCTTGTTGCTCTTTCCGCACCACTCTACGGAAAAGAGCCGATTATGCCCTCCACCGTTCTTAGCGCCGCTACCCTAGGCATCGACGCCTACCCCGTCCACGTCGAAGTCGACACCGATCGCTCGTTGCCCACCTTCACCGTCGTCGGCCTGCCCGACAGCGCCGTGCGCGAGAGTAAGGAGCGCGTGCTGGCCGCCCTGCGCAACAGCGGCTTTCAGTGGCCGCGCAAGCGCGTCACCGTCAACCTCGCGCCGGCTGACCGACGCAAGGAGGGCAGCGCCTTTGACCTGCCCATCGCGCTGGGGATTCTCATCGCCTCGCAGCAGATACGCCCCGCGCGGCTGTCGGACTTTGCCTTTCTCGGCGAGCTCTCGCTGGACGGCACCATACGCCCCATACACGGTGCGCTGTCTATGGCGCTGGGCCTGCGGCAGCGCGACGTGTATGGACTTGTCGTGCCGGCCGACAACGCGCGCGAGGCCGCTACGGCTGGGCGACCATTGGTATACGGTGCGGGTACGCTGCACGAGGCCGTAGAGATCCTCGAAGGCAGCGCACGCCTGCGTCCCTACGAGTTGGATTTGAAGACGGTCTTTGCCGAACAGACGGCAGGCGATATAGACCTTTGCCAAGTGAAGGGGCAGGCCCACGCCAAGCGCGCCCTAGAGATCGCCGCAGCAGGCAACCACAACCTGTCTTTTGTAGGCACGCCGGGATCGGGCAAAACGCTCTTAGCTCGATGCCTGCCCACCATACTGCCCGACTTCACGCTAGACGAAGCGTTAGACACCACCCAGATCCACTCCGTCGCCGGCGTCCTGCCACCCGGTAAAGCGTTGGTTGCAGCGCGCCCTTTTCGCGCGCCCCATCATACGATCTCATCTGCAGGTTTAATTGGAGGAGGGACCTATCCGCGGCCAGGCGAAGTCTCGCTGGCCCACCACGGCGTGCTTTTCTTGGATGAGCTACCCGAGTTTCGCAAAGACGTTATCGAAGCCCTGCGCCAGCCACTAGAGGACCGCAGCGTCACCATTGCTCGCGCGCACCTGAGTCTTTCCTATCCAGCTCGCTTTATGCTCTTGGCCGCCATGAACCCCTGTCCGTGCGGTTACCTAGGCGATGCCCGCGACCGCTGTCACTGCACGGCGGCGCATATCCGACGCTATCGGACGCGCCTGTCGGGGCCGCTGCTAGATCGCTTTGACCTGCACGTAGAGATGCCTGCACTCGACTACGCGGACCTCCGCGACGGCGCCCAGGGAGAGTCTTCGGAGCACGTGCGCGAGCGCGTAAACGCAACCCGCCAGTTACAGAGGAAGCGCTTTGCCGAGGAAACGATCTACTGCAACGCCCATATGGGGCCGCGCCACTTGGAGGCGCACTGCCGACTGTGCAGAGAGAGTGAGTCCCTATTGGCAACGGCCGTTGAACGCTTGGGCCTTTCGGCGCGCGCCTACGATCGCGTACGCAAGGTCGCGCGCACCATCGCCGACGTAGAGCAGACCGCAGACATCGCCCCACAGCACCTGGCCGAAGCCATTCAGTATCGGAGCATGGACCGCACCAGCGCGCTCTCGTAGACGCATTCGCTGCCCAAGCGTGATCTCTCACGCACTGATAACGCACTTCAGGAACACAACCGCCTAGTGATATCCTTCTCAGGCACCCTACATCCAGCGGCGAATCCACGCACCCTGCGACGCAATCTTCTCCCCGTCGTCGCCCGGACCAAATTCTTCTAACGACAGGCAGCCGCCGTAGCCGATGCTCTTTAAGTCGCCCACAATCTGCGCCAGGTCAGCCACGCCCTCGCGCACGTCGCTAAACTGCCACTTCCACTGAGTGCGTCCCGTCTTTTCGTCGGTGCCATCTTTAACGGGAATGCCGTTGCCAATGTGACAGTGCGCCAAATAGGGACCGAGTATCTCCATGCCCATGCGCGAATCTTCTAAGCCAACGCGCAGCATATTGGGCACGTCGTAAATGGCACCGATATGCTGCGGATCCAAATCGCGCAGCAGTTCCAGCGTACGCGAGCAGCTCACGGCCACCGTCCCAACGTGAATCTCATAGAGGATCTTAACACCGTATTCGCGCGCAATTTCAACCAAATCGGCGAAACCGCTGCGCGCGGCCAAAAACTGCGACATATAGGGCTGCGTTCGATCGTGGCGCGGCGCCCCGATGCGCACCATGGGCGGGCTATCCGGGTCGATCGCCACGGCACCGGCAAAGATCTTGCGAATTGTTTCGTCCTGTCCGATCTGAAAATTGGGGGCCAGTGCGGCGACCCGAACGCCGCTGCGCTGAGCGGCCGCGCGGATGGCCGGCGCCTTGTCAGCGATATTATCAGGGCTGACATCGGACAGGTGACGACCCCAGAATGCCGGCTCGACGTCTTCGTCTTCGGGGTTGTAACGGCAGCGCAGCTCGACGGCGTCGTAGTCGGCGGCGGCCAGTTTGTCAAAGGTTTCGTCTAGCGTCCAGCGCGGTAGCATCACAGAGGTGCAGCACAGTTCCATAAAGGACTCCTTTGTTTTTATACGTTCCCAAGTAAATCCGACTCAGCGTTCCGATCAAATCGCGTATGCACACCGCGCTTGACAGGGCTACAGGCACAGAGCAGACTTAGCGCCGTTGGACGATCGTCCCTTTTTACAGAGGAGTCTATCTCATGACGTTTGATTCGCGCGTGCCGGCCTATGAAGCCGTTGGTGAAGTCACCGTTGAAAAAAAACAAGAGGGTAAACCGCACGCCGGCAAAGTGCTGGCCGCCGTCCAAGCGCACGCGGACGATATTCCCTTTTTCTGCGCAGGACTAGTCGCAAAGCTTGTTGACGAAGGCTATACGGCTTATCTGATCCAAACGACTAACGACGAGAAGTGCGGTCCCACGCCCAGCATCGGCGACACCATTCGTCGAAACGAAGAAGAGATCGACGTGCTGGCCAAGGAGCTCGGATTTAAGCAGGTCATCCACCTGAGCTATCGAAATCACTTTCTCGACGAGGCCTCGCCCATTGAACTACGCGCGCGCCTAGTCTACCTGATTCGCGCCCTAAAGATCGACACTATAACCACCTTTAGCCCGTGGGGCCACTGGGAGGAAAACCCGGACCACTATATAACGGGCCAAGCCGTCGAAGCCGCTCGTTGGATGGCCGGCATGAGTAAGGATTATCCGGAGCACATAGCCTGCGGCCTGCAGCCGCACGGAGTCAAGGACCTCTACTACTGGACCATGCGGCCAGGGCAGCCCTACAACACCGCCGTTGATATCGAACCCTATCTAGAAGAGAAGATCGCCTCGATGAGCGCCAATAAGTCCCAGGGACCGGCCGGTTCGCACGGACGTCGACTCAGAGAGCGACTGGCCAGAGAAGGCAAGCGACTACCCGAACTGGGCGAGGACGACGAGACGGCGGATCGCCAGTATATCCGCCTCTTCGGATTGGCCGAATACGAACAACTCGGCGCCCCCTACAATCTGCAATACGCCGAATACTTCTACTACATGCCACCGGGAGGCACGTTCACCGGTTCGATGAGCCGCGCCGATATCGACGCCTACGTAGCGCAGCACGCTGTTGACCTTTAGTACGCCGCCCGGCGCGGTGCACCCCGCGCTGGGCGGTCGCCGCGCGAACCTTTCTCTCTCCACCCCGTTCAGTGTGCACATTCTGCCGACTGCCCAACGGTCACACCCCCTCACTCATCGCACAACAAAAACCACAATAGATTCTCCCTCATACACTTAGGCCAATTGTTTAAAAAGTATTGCAAGTTGGCATCTCGCTTGCTTAAGCCACGGTGGGAACGAAATCGCTCGCCTCCCCCCAGGCGATTTCGACGCGCTTCAAGCTGGGAATCAATCCACGTACCGGGCGCACGGGCTGAAGACTTTATATGGCAAGGAGACGATGTGAATGGAGGCCATACAGTTAGAGATTGGATTAGAACTCGTACCATTTGTTAAAACAGAAGACGTAAAGGAAGACAACCTTATCAGCAGCATACGCCAAATGCGACGCGATATGGAACGGGCGGATCACTACCTGATCCCTCCCATACGCATCTGCGATAACACGAGCCTACCGCCGCGCGGCTACCGCATATTCATTTACGAGCGCGCCGTGGCCGGAGGAGAGCTAGGCTACGCGCACGGCGTAGCGGAACTCTCATCGCACCTGGAGGACAACATTCGTCAGTATGCGATAGGCTTAAACTAAAGCACGCACAGACAGAGGAACCGCGCGGACAGTGCTCGGTTCCTCTGTCTTTTCATCCCCCCCCTCGGCAAACACCTCCCCCACGGTCCACGCCGCCAAACAGCGCGACTCCAATCTACCGCCAGCGGATTTACAGCAGCAGGTGAATTTGCTTAATTTTCCGACCGGCTACAGGAATACGAGCAAATAGGAGACAGAGCGTGAAACTGACGGACGAGCAAAAAGAAGAATTTCGCACGCAGGGCTTTCTCATTGCACGCGGAGCACTCACCGACGCAGACTTACAGCCCATTATCGACGAGTTATCAACTTGGATTGATGCACGTGCCCGAGACCTGCACGCCGAAGGCAAGATAGAAGACCTGCACGAGCACGAACCCTTTACTAAGCGCTATGGCCTGCTCTTTGGCCAGTGTAATGAAGTGGGCAGTGGCCTCGATATCATGCACTACCGCGGCCGTGCGATGTTCGAATTTCTACACAACGAAAACCTGCTCGAACTTCTCGAGTCATTGCTGGGTCCCGAACTGACGTGCAACCCCATTCAGCATCTGCGCGCCAAACCACCGCTGAGCCAAGAGGGCAACGCAGGGCCCTCTTTCCACAACGCACCCTGGCATCAGGATGCCGGCGTCATGATGGAAGAAGCAGAAGGATCGGACGTCGTTACCTGCTGGCTGCCCGTTGGACGCGCCACGCAGGAAATGGGCTGTATGGAAGTGATACCCGGGCTGGTGGAGACGGGGTATTTACGCCATTTGCGCGAAGGGGGCACGACCATTGATCCGGAATTGATCCCCAGCGTGGAACCCGTGGTAGCCGAATGCGAGAAAGGTGATCTCGTACTGATGAGCCGCTTCACCCCACATCGATCGACGCCCAACTACTCGGATGAATGTCGCTGGTCGCTGGACCTGCGCTACCAGCCAACAGGTCAGCACACGGGACGCACCGGTCATCCCGACTTTGTCGTCCGCTCACAGTCAGACCCCGCCAGCGAGATGCGCGACTACGACGAGTGGTGCCGTCTCTGGGTTGATGCATTTAACAACCCCAAAGGGCACGTTGGACACCGGTCACAGTGAGCGCTGTGGGGCATCTATAGAGACCAGAGGCGCGCTAAAACATCTTGGTGCGCGCGGGCGCGTTCTCAACAGAAATAGCACAAGACACAAGGCGACTCATCGCCTCCGTAATAGGTGTTTGCACGGACCCGAACCCCCCGTATCTTTAGGCACGAGGTGACCAGGCAGAACCTATATGAATAGAATACTCATTGTCGAAGACGAGGCCATCGTTAGCCTTGATATCCAAAACAGGCTACAACGCTTGGGATACGAGGTTGTTGGCATCGCCGATACGGGCTTAGAAGCACTCGAATTAGCACGAGATGAGCAGCCGGACATCGTGCTAATGGATATCCACATCTACGGGGATATCGACGGCATTGAAACGTCTCGTCTCATCCGCAAAGAGATAGATGTGCCCGTTGTCTTTCTCACTGCAAATTCCGATAAAAACACCATACAACGCGCGCAAGAAACTGGGCCATTTGCCTACGTCATAAAGCCGTTTAAAGACACCGAGCTCAACAGCACCATCGAAATAGCACTCCACCGCCACAAGCTAGAGAAAGAGCTAGAGACGCGCGTGCAGGAGCGCACGGCAGAGCTGGCCAGAGTTAACGATCAACTGCGCCGCGAAGTTGCCGAAAGTCAGCGCATCGCTAGGGTCAATGCAGAGCTGGAACAACAGCTGCGCCAGTCGCAAAGGATGGAAGGTCTCGGTCAGTTGGCTGGCGGTATCGCACACGATTTCAACAATATGCTGACGATCATCAAGGGCTATAGCGAACTGGTCTTAGGCAGTATCGATCAATCGGGGCCCCTATACGATGACGTCAACATGGTGCGAGAAGCGGCCGAACGGGCGACTGCTCTAACCAGCAAGCTGCTGACTTTTGGCCGCCGCCAGCCGTTGGATATAACCACCTTTGAAATCAATACAACCATTCGTTCCGCGCTCGATATGCTCCGTCCCCTGCTGGGCGAAACGGTCCGCGTTGAAACCGAACTGCACCCCGATCCTCTCTTTATACACACTGACGCTAGTCTATTTGACCAAGTTATCATCAACTTATCAGTTAACGCACGCGACGCCATGCCCGCAGGCGGACAGATTAACATTTCGACCGCGATCCACTCAGTACAGACCGAGCAGATCAACCGCTTTATCAACCTACCTCCGGGCGCGTACGCTCTGATGAGCATACGCGACACGGGCATCGGTATGAGCGAAGAGATACTAAACCGCATATTCGAACCTTTCTACACGACAAAGAACACGGGTAAGGGCACCGGACTGGGACTGGCCATGGTGTACAGCATTGTTCGACAGAGCGGTGGCCAAATTGACGTGCACAGCGCACCCGATAAAGGCACGAATTTTGACGTATACTTGCCCCTAGCAGACGATCAAGAGGCAACCGTCGCGCAAGAGGAACCGGTTCCATCTACGGCGCAAGCGGTCTCACAGGGGACTGTTTTATTAGCCGAAGACGAACAGGTCGTGCGCGACCTAACAGCGAGAATACTAACCGACGTCGGCTTTGACGTGCTCTCAGCCGACGGAGGCCACCAAGCAGTGGCGCTAGCGCAACAGCACGAAGGCCCTATTGACCTGCTCTTAACCGACGTGGTCATGGCCGACATAAACGGCTGCGAATTGGCCCGGCAGATATCGCAGCGCATACCCTCTATACCCGTCGTCTTTATGTCGGGACACAGCCGTGCTTCGCTAGCGCAGTATGGCGTACAGCAGGAAGAGTTTGCATTCCTACAGAAGCCTTTCAGTCCCCAGAACCTAATCGATATAGTGAATGAGGCGCTGAGCAAACGCCTGTGAGATAATGACGCGAATATGGACCATACACTAAAAGACACAGATCGCGCAGCGCTGATAGAACAGTATGACGAGACCGCCGAACAGCTGTTACAGGTAGCGCTCAGCGACGGTCACTTCTCCGGCAGAGACGGCGTCGGATGGCCCGGTGGCAGCAAACCTACCTTAGAAGCGCTAGGGCAACGCGCTCAGCTTATCGCCACCATCCACGAGGGCATTCCAACGCGCAGGGAACAGCGCCTAGCCGATGCCCACGCCCGCTATGAGCAGGCACGCCCGGCCTATCATCAGGCAAACCGCTTGTATCTAAGAATACAGGCGGATTTTTGCCAGCAGGGCGAGGGAGACGAGCGCGACTTTCTCCAGCTCTACCAAGAGGTGTACCTGCAGGCGCTTGGACGCGACGATCCCATTGAACTAGACGAGGGAGAGAAGGCACTCGTCCAATTGCGCGTCGCGCGCGTGCCGCTGTCTCACGCCCATGCCGTGGCCGAAAAGATCGGCGCCTCTGAAGGCGAAGACGCGCGCTGGCAGCGCCCGTATACCGTCGAGTTGGACGACGTTCAACGCGCTGGATCGCTGCGCCAGTTACTAACCTCCATCGCAGAATCCGTGGTCGACTTTCTAGCGGCAGGAGAGCTGCTAGCCATACGCTACAACACGTTTAGCAACTTTATCTGGTTGGGTATATCCTGCTGGAAAGCCATCACCGACGTCGAACTTGCCCTGGCGCAAAGCGGCGCGGATCCAAACGACGAGTTAGATGAATCCGTCCTGCTCGGCAAGTCCATGCTGCTCCAGTTCATGCAGGCCCACTTGGAAGATCCCGCGCAAATCAAGCCGCGAGAGTACTGGTATGGCCAAGAGTACAGCTATCTAACGCGCGATCTGATTGACCTATCACGCTCGATCGTCAAAGAGGCCAATGACCTGCGCTTGGGACCCGTCGATCTTCCACCGCTCTTGGGGGGCGATATCAAGGGACGCTTTCTCGAGTATGGAGACGTCGGCAAAACTCAGGAACTGTCTACGTGGGGCCGCCGCAAGCGACTGCTGCGCTGGGCTATGCTCTTTCGGCGCACGGGTAAACGCAAAATGCATCTCTTGCAGTCGAACGTAGAAGAGAAAGAGCGCCTGCGCCGCGCTTGGGAGCAGAACCGCGAGTGGGCGCACGAATCGTTGAACATTTTTGGTATCGAGGTCGATATACGCATCGATCCCCTCTTTGCGCCCATCGCAGAAGACCTGGCGCTAGGGTCTGGCAAACACAAAATACTCTTCCTGCCCACGCACCAGAGCGTATTTGACCATCCGGTGATGAACTACGTGCTCAATGACGAGAATTTTATGCGCGCACTCGGATGGGAAGAGCCCACCCCTTGCACGATCTTGGCGCGCTCTCAGCTAACGGCTATGGGCAGTCTTACGGTCTTTGGTCGCACCTTTACTCCCATCGGCTTTACGCCCGAAGAGGTCGATCGCATGATGGAAGAGGCCGACGGCCACGTCGTTATGTCGCGCTCCGCCGATACGGGCAGCCCGACGCGGCGCTTTGCCAAATTGCTCGACGAGCGCCCCGGCGTAGTCTATCCCGCTGGCACAACGTCATCTTATGCTCTGCAGTGCCTGCCCATGCAGCACGGACTCTTCGCGCACCTGCCGCCGGACCTCGTCCTGATCCCACTGGCCTTTCGCGGTATCCACGCTCTCTGGCCCAAATGTCCCAAGGGGAACCTGCACATTCGTCCCGGACGCGTCGAAGTCGTCGTTGGCCCACCCATACTCGGACAAACTACCCTACTTCCACGCAAGCGCGCACTGCGCACCCAGCTCGAGCCAGCAACCCTCTTTCAGGCCGTGCACATAGCCGACTTGTATAACCCTGCACCGTCCACCTAGGTCGTATAGCTCCACGGTCCGGGTCGGTGTTGCGCACTCATACCGCAGGCTTTGCACAGGCTATAGGCCCGATCACATGCGCGTTATCGACCTGCACTTTGGAGGCAGCTCATGTTAAACGTCGCCATCTGCGGCCTGCGCCGCGGAGCGAGTTTCGCCCGCATCTTCCCCCTTTTTGACGAATGTCGCCTCAGCGCGGTATGCGACGCAGATGAAACGCTCCTAGCTCGCTTTGCCGTCGACCTGCCCGACGTACAGCGCTTTACGCGCTTTGACGACCTGATCGATACGCGGCCCGACATATGCGTCATCGCCTCACCGGTGGCGCTGCACGCAGAGCAGAGCATTGCGGCGCTGCAGGCCGGCTGTCACGTTTTACAGGAAGTCTTTCTAGCCGAAACGCTCGAACAGTGTCGCCAGCTTTACGAGGCCGTTAAGGCACATCCCAAACAGACATTTATGCTCGCCGAAAACTGCTGCTACTGGCACTTTGTACTGGAGTGGAAAAAGATGTGGCAGACAGGTCAACTAGGTGATCTGATACACGGCGAAGCCGAGTATGTGCACGACGTCCGCTCGCTGATGAGCGACGAACAGGGCCGACCGACTTGGCGGACCGCGCTACCACCGATCCACTACCTAACCCATAGCTTGGGCCCCTTGCTGTGGATTAGCGGGGCGCGCGTCGACCGCACCATCGCTCTAGCCACCCCGTCTCGCCTGCAGCCCGGGCGCCACCACTACGACAGCGAGGTGGCCCTCTTTCAGACCGAAGAAGGCGCCACGCTCAAGGTGCTCACCGCGTTCCGCATTGTCCGCCAACCCTCTTTTCACTACTACTCACTCTACGGCACGCACGGCTGCCTCGAAAGTCAGCGCCCTCCAGATGCGCTGCGCACCAATGCTTTTTTGAGCGCGCAAAACGGCGCCGAGATGGTGCAGTGGCCTCTCGGCCGCAACGATCCTCAGGCACCCGACGGCGCCGATTCCGGCGGGCACGGTACGGCCGAGTTCTACATGGTGCGCGATTTCTTAGACAGCATTTGCTGCGGCCGCCCTTCGCCCATCGGCATCGATGCAGCGCTAGAAATGTCGGTGCCCGGCCTGTGCGCGCATCAAAGCGCTTTGGACGGCGGGAACCCCGTGGACATACCCACCTATTGGCGCACATAAAAAAACCCGGGGCGTAGGAGGTTCGCCCCGGGGTATCATATGGAGTAGGTACCGTTTCCTTGGGTGTAGTGTTTGGACAGCGGCCGGTTTCTAGGTGCTCGCCTTAGGCCGCCACCCCGCTAAGTAGAGCACCCGTGCTTCCTCCAAACCGAGTGCCAGTGCGAGCGGCAAGTATAATGAGTCAGTGTGGCAACGTCGCCTTTGTCCTGCGCCGTTTTTGCCAATGCAGCATATCAGAGCCTATGCTCTCTTGATATTACTTAATACTAAGTATCGGCCGGTATACGACCGCCTTGAGTATTTTTTCTTCATCAGCCTTTTTACCCAACTCGGTTAACTGCACGCTGACATGATTTGCATACCCAATGTGACCGCCCAGCGGTTCGGTCACATGTTGGTAATCCAACGTCCTTTTTCAGCCGTTATCACGTAAATGATGCCCCACACGCCAGAAACGGCCACCTCTCCCAGGATGAGCCCGAGAAAAAATGGCTTTAAGCGCTGAAAAAGGGTCACGCCACCAAAGCGCACAATCGAGCCTTTGAGTATCCAACAGATCAACGCCGAGAACCAGATCTGACTGGTCAGCCAGCCCACGGCGACGGCAAAGCCAATGGGATGGAAGGGCCACCAGTGCCAGCGATGCTGTGCCCACATGAGAAACCCCTCCGTCACGGCTCCGACGCCCTTAAAGAACCAGCCGCGCATATTTGCATCGGGCATATCCGTCATCGTGGGGCCGATATATGGCCACCCGTGCGCTCCAGCCCAGTCTAGTAGCGAAAGATTGATCGCTCCATACGTATAGGCCAGTTTGAGCGTCATATAGGCCGCGCCCAACAGCGAGCATATCAGAGCCAATACCAAACCCCAAAACAGCCGCGTCTTAGATCCCGGTATCATCTCGGCCAGTTTAAGGCCGTTGGCCGCTGCCACCATGGGCGAAGTGCGCGATTCTCCCTGCCATATAAAAGTGAAGTTCAGCGCGACCAGCCCCTTGGCTCCGAGAATGGAAGTGCCCAAGCCCGAAATAACAAAATAGGCCGGAACAATTGGGCTGCGCGCCGTTGCGACCCCACTGGCGGCCACCACGCGCGCAACGAGAATAAAGAAGATCAAGCTGACGACCAGCAGGACCGGTAAAACGACGATCGGCACGCCCGAACGCCACAGCCAGACGGCAACAAAGAGCAGGCTGCCACAAAATAGCCACAGGGCCGTTCGGTAGCGGAGCAGCTCCTCGCTGTCGTCAACGCCCCCGTCCGGATCCCACAGCTTTTGCACCACCTCTTTGAGGTGCGTGCGCGCACCCCACAATCCATACAGCACCAGCACGATCACCGCGCCGCTGGCCTGGTGCGTCAAATCAGCCGGCTGCGAGTACTCATAGGCACTCAGCCGCTCCGTGCTGGCGATCCCCAGCGTGCTAAACACGCCTTCCTGAACTTTTGAGAGCACGTAAAAAAACCAGATGCTAAAAGTGATCTCTAAATTCACGAGATAGAAGAATCCAACCCAGGCCAAGTTGAGTGCGATGGGCAGGTGCAGCGTCTGGTTAAACAGCGAAAAGCGACCGCTCGGATTATACTCTGGTACGATGGGCCAGTAGTGGTTGAGTGCGTTGAGACTGAGCAGCGTAAACGGCACAAAAAACCCCAACCACATGACGCCGTCTTTAAAAAAGGGTGCAATAGACGCGCCCTCTTCCTTCTCTATCATATTCTGCGGCAGTTGCACCATCGGATAGGTAAGGCGTTCGTGCACAGACCACTGGCGATGGAGGATTGCGCTCATACAGATCAACATGAGACTCATGGCCACGATAAGCGCTAGCCACCAACCCATGGGCTCAACCCAAACGCCCCACGGAATAGCCGCCCCCTGCGGCAGGCCCTCGTAGTAGTCCTTGATGGCTTGGAAGTCCTGCGGCACCATCCAGGAGGGGATGAAATCGTGAAAGAGTTCTACGTAGTTGTTCTCTGGCGTCGCATAATAAAACGGGTACACCAGCGTACCTATGAGAAAAAACATCAATCCCCACGTCGGCACGGTGACGGCCATTAGCAACATACAGTAGATCATGACCAGATCGGCCTTGCTCAACTGAACGTTGCGGCCGAGCACGGCGACGATCGCATTGACCACAAAGGTCAGGACAAAAAAGAAAAACAGCGCACCGGGGGATGAGGGATTAAAACCAATCCAATAGTAGTTAAACACGATCCCATAGGGAGCGATCACGCCAATGGCTACGGACAGGATAACGCCCGTGAGCAGGCCCCTCATACTGAAAGGCGAGGTCTGATCTATCGGATGGTTTGTCGATGCTGTCATAGAGAAGCTCTATACGCTCGATTTAGCTACGAGTAATAAACGGGGTCAAAATGCTTAACGCAGCGTGAGTAGGCAACATAAACCTGCGAACCCATAAGAGTTCAGCAGGTCTTCGCCCACATAGTGACGACTTGAGCTGTATCCGTCAAGCTTTCAAACACCTTGTTGACAGCACGCTAACAGAGCACGCATACTCTGAGCTACAAAAAGGTCACTAGGACTAGCAACGGTCTTAGTGACCCCATTAGCCTATACCCCGTCAGTCTCTCTGTGGACGACAAACGCACCATAGGCTGATATCAGTACGCGAAATGGGAGCGCAGATATGGAACACTATGAAATGACGTCCAATCCATTCAGCCTGCATGGACAGGTCGCCTTGATAACGGGAGGCGGCACGGGCATTGGGCTTGCGATCGCCCAGGCCTTTATAGCCCAGGGCGCACGCGTCTTGATCAGCGGTCGCCGGGAAGACGTGCTGCAGCGCGCGGTCAAAGAGCTGGGAGAACGCGCTGCTTATCGCGTGCACGACGTTACCCAGACCGAACGAGCCGAGGAATTAATCGATGGCGTGGAGCAGCAGCTAGGCCCTATCACCGCACTGGTTAACAACGCGGGTAACCAAGTGCGCGGCCCTGCCGAAGAGCTGGGCAACGACGGTCTCCAGCAGGTAATGGACGTGCACGTCAACGGAGCCTTTGCGCTCAGTCGCGCAGCGGCACAGCGCATGCTAGACAAACGCGAGGGATCTATTCTCTTTATTGCTTCAATGGCCTCGCTCATGGGGATACCGTACGTGCTGCCCTACGCGGCCGCCAAATCGGCCCACTTGGGGCTCATCCGATCACTGACGGCCGAGTGGGCCGGACGCGGCGTGCGCGTCAACGGCATCGCACCGGGTTGGATTGAGACAGAGATGAGCCGCGAAGCCTTCGCCAAAGTGCCCG
>Ga0181580_10002266_pt1 | contig 15590 bp, 19 predicted proteins | sample 071ome_23_FD_132413 | JGI IMG/M metagenome (GOLD analysis project Ga0181580, IMG submission 132413) | Coastal salt marsh microbial communities from the Groves Creek Marsh, Skidaway Island, Georgia - 071403BT metaG (megahit assembly) | ecosystem: Environmental > Aquatic > Marine > Intertidal... | reverse complement strand
GCTATCGATTTAGCAGCAATTCGCAAAAAGCTTGGACAATTAAGTGGACAAAATTCAAAGAAAAATGTCATGTGGCGTCCAGAAGAAAACTCTGAAACAACTGTTCGTTTAATGGCTTATCCCAACAATGATGGTCAACCATTTAAAGAACTAATGTTCTATTACAATATTGGCAATAATCCAGGTCTTCTTGCACCATATCAATTTGATAAACCAGACCCAATCCAAGAGTTAATTACAAAGCTTAGAGAAGAAGGATCTAAAGAATCATATGAATTAGCTAAAAAGCTTTATCCTAAAATGCGTTGTTACGCTCCAGTTGTTGTTCGTGGTGAAGAAGAAAAAGGCGTTCGTTTGTGGGCATTTGGCAAGTCAGTTTATCAAACTCTTTTAAACTATATGCTTGATGAAGACTATGGTGATATTACAGATCCTCACGAAGGTCGTGATGTAAGAATTTCTTGCCAAAAAAATCCAGGCCAGACTTGGGCAACAACTGATGTAAGACCACGCGGCAAAGATTCACCTCTTTCAGAAGATTCTGGAAAGTCCAAACAATGGCTTGACAATATTCCAGATGTAAATGATTTGTTTGAGTTAAAGTCTTATGAAGAGCTAGAAAGAATTGTTAATGAATGGCTTAATGGCGATGAAGAAGAGACACAAGAAACATTTAGAGGCGGTTCAAATAAAACATCGTTAGAAGATTCTAATTCACCAGATGCTATTAACGGTAAATATAAAAGTTTAGATGACGCATTTGCAGACTTAGACTCTCTATAAAATAAGGATTTATAATGAGAAAGTTATTACTATTATTGTCGACATTTTTTGTATTAGCATGTGGCTCAGGTCCAAAAACCTCAGTAGATAAATTACCTTCTTGGGTATCTGATCAACCTGACTTGTGTGGTATAGGAATTCATAAATCACGTAACAATCTTGGTGCAGATAGAGAATTTTCTATTGCCAAAGGGAGAAGAGACTTAAGTAAAAAGCTTGAAACAAAAGTAAGCGCAATGATTAAGTTATACGAAGAATCAGGCGAAGCAGATTCAGAAAATTTTAACGAAGAACTTTCAAGATCAGTTTCTGTTAATTTATCTAAAACGGTTCTTAATGGCTCTAATCCAAAGAAAATAGAGATTGACAATATGTATGTATATACACTTGTTTGTTTAAATCCTGATGTGTTAACTAATGCAATTAACGAAATGAATACGTTAAGTCAAGCTCAAAGAAAAGCTTTAGCAAGAAGAGCAGCAATCGCTCATCAAGAACTTTCTGAACAAATGAAAGAATATTAAAATGGCAAAAAAAAAGAAAGAAGAATTAGATGACTTTACATCTGATCTTATAAAGTCTTTAAATAAAGAAAGAGGTAGTCGTGTTGCTTATAATCTAAGCACAGACGATTCTCCTACTCATGTAAAAAGATGGATTAGCACAGGATCTAAACAATTAGACTATATTATTTCTAATCAAAAAGACGGAGGCCTTCCAGAAGGTCGTATTGTAGAGATTTTTGGACCACCTTCTATTGGTAAGTCTCATATTGCAACACAAATTGCAAGGTCTACCCAGAAAATGGGAGGTATTGTAGTTTATATCGACACAGAAAATGCAACTTCTGTTGAAAATCTTCGAATGTTAGGCGTTGATATATCAAAGAGATTTGTATATGTTGATACGCATTGTACTGAAGAAGTATTATCTATTGCAGAGAGTACTGTAGTTAAAGCTAAAGCAATGGATAAAGATGTTCCTGTAACTATTATTTGGGACTCAGTTGCTGCTACTGCGCCTAAAGCAGAGTTATTAGGTGATTATGACAAAGAAAGCATTGGTCTTCAAGCACGTGCTATCTCAAAAGGAATGAGAAAGATTACAGGTGTTATTGCTAATGAAAAAGTTCTCATGGTTTGTTTAAACCAAATTAGAACAAAGGTTGGTGTGTTATATGGTGATCCTACTACAACACCTGGAGGAATGGCAATACCTTTCCACAGTTCAGTTCGTATTAAGTTAGGAGCAGGCTCTCAAATTTTGAATAAAGATAAAGAGCCTATTGGTATTAATGTGTCTGCTAAGACAATTAAAAACAAAGTGTCAGCGCCATTTAGGACTTGTAATTTTGAAATTCATTTTGGTAAAGGTATTAGAGAACATGAGCAAATGTTTGACTTGTTAAGAAAACACGGGCCAGAAGAAATCGATAATTATCATATCGAAATCGGAGGCAATGGAGCATGGAAAAACTTAGTAGTTTCTGCTTTAGACACAGGTGAAGTTATTATAGATAAAAAATTCTATAAAGCTGACTTTAATCAAATCATTGAAGATCCAGAATATAGTCAATATGTTGATATGCTTTTAGAACGTGCAATGATTAGAAAGAATGAAACCGAAGAACCATCTATTGATCCTGACAGTTATTCAGACATTAAGGCAGTTCATGAACATATAATGGAAGAGCATGCTGAAGTATTTGAAATGTTAAAGTAAGGAGAAAAAGTGATAGACAAGCCAATAATTTATATTGATGGCTTGAATGTCTTTATGAGACACTTTGCTGCCAACCCAAAGAAGTCTTTACATGGACAGCTTTGTGGAGGAGTAATAGGATTTTTAAATAATATAAACCACCTCGCTTCTAAGTTTAAGCCACAGAAAATAGTTGTAGCTTGGGAGGGAGGTGGTTCTGTAAGGCGAAGAAACATAGATCCTAATTATAAAGAAGGCAGGCGACCTATAAAGTTAAATAGAAGTGACTATTACAAAGATATTCCAGACACATCAGAGAATAGAAACAATCAACTTAAGTTACTTATTGAAATACTTTATGAAACGCCTGTAACACAGATCTATGTTAGCGATTGTGAAGCAGATGATGTAATTTCATACTTAACAAAAACTAAACAAAATAATACAAAAAAAATTATTGTTACTTCTGATAAGGACTATTATCAGTTATTAGATGAAAACACTCAAATTTGGTCTCCTAATAAAAAACAATTGATTGATACAAAATATGTATTAGACAAATGGAATGTTCCAGCTTATAACTTTTGTCTTGCTAGATGTTTCGCAGGCGATATAAGTGATGGAATAAAAGGTATTAAAGGAGCTGGCATTAAATCTATGGTAAATCGATTTCCAGAATTAATTCAGAAAAAAGAATCTTCAATTAATGATATAATTAATGAGTCAAACAAAAAAGTTAATTCAGGTTGTAAAATAAAGCTCTACAATAATATAATAGAAAATGTTAAATTATTAGAAAAAAATTGGAAATTAATGTATCTTGATTCTGCCATGTTAAGTGCAGATCAAATAAAAAAAATAAATCACCAGTTTGATAATAAAGAACACATTACAAATAAAATGAATCTTTTAAGAATTATGAATCGAGAAGGTTTGAATTTCTTTAATGTTCATGAATTTTTAATATCAATAAAATCTTGCTTATCTTAAGGAATATTAATGAATCAACAAAACTTTTCTAAATTTGGAAAGTCTTTTCAAGAAAAAGTTTTTCAAAGTATGCTAACAGACGTAGCATGGTCTGCACAAATGATTGAAGTAGTCAATCCAGACTATTTTGATTTAAAATATCTTTCTTACTTATGCAATAAATATTTTGCATATTACGAAAAATATAAAACATTTCCCACACTTACAATACTTATTACAATTATTAAAGAAGATCTTTCTAAGTCTAAAGACGCTGTGCTTAGAGATCAAATTATTGAATATCTTCATCGCATGAAGACAAACCCGGATATGGGAGATCTTCAATATGTAAAAGATAAGTCTCTTGAATTTTGTAAGAGACAAGCATTTCGTGAAGCTTTAGAACAAAGCGTAGAATTAATTCAAACAGAAAAATACGAATCTGTTATGAATATTATGAAAAATGCAATTTCAGTCGGCATGCCTAATTCAACAGGACATAATTTCTTTGAAGATGCCGAAGCAAGATTTGTGCAGATTAATAGACAGGTTTGTCCAACTGGATTAGACAGAATTGATGCACCTGATATTCTTAGAGGTGGTTTAGGTAGAGGTGAATTAGGTGTAGTCGCAGCAAATACAGGTGTAGGTAAATCTCACTTCTTAGTAGCTATGGGATGCGCAGCAATGAGAGCTGGTAAAAATGTAATTCATTATACATTTGAATTGTCAGAACATGAAACAGGAAAAAGATATGATTCAAATTTATGTGATATTCCTTCAAATGAAATTATTGAAAGAAAATTAGAAGTCTTAGATAAATATAAAAAGATGGAGCTAGGAAATCTTATAATTAAAGAATATCCTACAGGATCTGCTTCTGTAATGACGTTAAGAAATCATATTGAAAAGTTAACGTTAAAAGGTTTTAAACCAAGCCTTGTAACAGTTGATTATGCAGATGTTATGAAATCATCTAGAGCGTATGATTCTTTAAGACATGAATTAAAACTAATCTATACAGAATTAAGAAATCTTGCTGTTGATTTAAATATTCCTATTTGGACAGCATCTCAGGCCAATAAAGATTCATCTAAATCTGATGTTGTAGGTCTAGAAAATTTAGGCGAGTCTTATGGTAAAGCACAAGTTGCTGACGTAGTACTTTCAATTAGTAGAAAGCCTATGGAAAAGTCTACAGGCGGAGGAAGAATCTTTGTAGCAAAGAATCGTGCAGGTAGAGATGGATTATTGTTTCCAATAAATATAGATACAGCTAAATCAAAATTTGAAATTTTAGATGAGACAGAAATGTCTTTAAACGAAGTTGTCGAACAAGATAACAATGCAATGAAAAACAAATTAAGAGAAAAATGGAAGGAAGTAAACAATAAAGATGATTAATATTTGTTTAATGGAAGAACTAAAAGACGCACTTCAAGTAAATCATATTGATGAAAAAGACTATATTCCTGCTTATGGAGGAGAAAGTGCCGGATTAGATTTATATAATGCTGATGGTAAAGTTACTTTAATGCCACATAATACATTACATAAAAATGATATAACTTTAGTAAAAACAGGTTTAAAGTTATCTGTACCAAAAGGTTGGGTTGCCTTAATTCAAGAGAGAGGCTCAATAGTTAAAACACCACTTAAAGTTAGGGCTGGTGTTATTGATAGCGGTTACACGGGTGAAGTTTTTGTTAATTTAGTAAACGTTGGTTCTGAAGAATATACAATTGGAGCATACGAAAAACTTCCTGTACAAATTGTAGTAGTTAAGTGTGATAATGAGTTTTGTGTTGTTAACGAGAAAGAATATGCAAGTTTAACACAAACTTCAGAACGTGGTGAAGGTCAAGTAGGAAGTTCGGATTAAAAGGAATAAAAAATGATTAAAGAATGCTATGGTATTAATATAGATTTACAAAGAGATGATTTCTTAACAGACTTTTCAGTTAACTTGCTTAGAGACTATTACATGGAAGACGATGAAGTTTCACCACAAGAAAGTTTTGCACGTGCTGCTGTAGCATTTTCTGATAACAATATAGAATTGGCGCAAAGAGTTTACGACTACGCTTCGAAAGGTTGGTTTATGTTTAGCAGTCCAATTCTTTCAAACGCACCTAAACCTAATGGTACTTCTTTAGGACTACCTATTTCATGCTTTTTGTCTTATGTCGATGATTCACTAGAAGGACTTATTTCACACTCAGATGAGTTACGTTGGATGTCTGTAAAAGGAGGCGGTGTAGGAGGTCACTGGAGTGACATTAGATCAAATAGTTCTATTTCACCAGGACCTGTTCCTTTTTTAAAGACAGTAGACAGTGATATGACTGCTTATAGACAAGGTAAAACAAGAAAAGGTTCTTACGCAGCTTATATGGACGTTTCTCATCCAGATATCATAGAATTTCTTAATATTAGAGTGCCTACAGGCGGCGATGTTAATCGCAAATGTTTTAATATTAATAATGCTGTAAACGTTTCTGACGAATTTATGGAAGCTGTTATGAAAGGTGAGAAATGGAATTTATTAGATCCAAATGACAAGTCTGTTAGAGATACAGTTGACGCAAGACAATTATGGCAAAGAATTCTTCAAGTTAGATTTAGAACAGGCGAGCCGTATGTTAATTTTATTGATGAAGCAAATAGACATCTTCCGACTTTTCAAAAGGACTTAGGTTTAAAAATCCACGGCTCAAACTTATGTTTAACAGGTGATACAAAAATTGATGTATTAATTGACAACGTACCAAATGCTCAAGTATCATTAGAAGAAGTTGTTGATCTTTTTCATGAAGGAAAAGAAATTTTTGTTTTGTCTTACAATATTGACACAAAAGAAATTGAATATAAAGAAATTACTGATGCAGGATTAATTAGTAAAAGTGCAGAAGTACTTGAAATCATAGACGAAGAATCTGGTCAAAAAATAGTTTGTACTCCTGATCATAAAGTATATACTGTAAATAGGGGCTACGTAAAAGCTAAAGATCTCAAAGAAGATGACGAATTAGTTTTTTCTTAATTTGATTGCTAGATGTATATTTAATATTGAAATTCATTTACCAACACAAGGAGATATTTTGAAATATATAATATACATGCACACTTTTAAGGAAACAAACAAGTCGTATGTTGGATACACGGGCCTGACATTGTCAAAAAGATTATATAAACATATTATAAATGCCCAAGCAGGTCACGATACTCATTTCTACAAAGCTATTAGAAAATATGGACCTAAAAGCATAGCATCTAAAATAATTTGTGAATGTAACTCTAAAGAAGAAGCTTTAGAAAAAGAAAAGTATTACATCGAATATTATGATACTTTTAAAAACGGTTATAATATGACTAAAGGTGGTGATGGAGGATGGGTAGTACCTGATGAAAAGTACGATGAATGGCGAAGAAAAAATTCAATTGCAACATCAGGAGAAAAAAATCCAACATACTCAGGATTTACAGATGAAGAAATATTAGAAGCAGCTTTTTCTTATTTTAAAAAAGAAGGCCAATTACCTAAAAGAAAGTGGCAAATATATAGTTCAGAAGTCTATGGCTTTCCAAAGTCTTATTCAAAATTTAGATTTAAAAAATACGGATCAGGATTAAAAGGTTTTGTAAATGCAATGAAAGATTTGTATAATTTAAAAGATGATGATTTCAAATATAAAAGAACAAATAGTCATAATAAAAAACTTTCTAAGTCTTTAACAGGAAAAACTTGGTACTCTAACGAAAAACTTAAAATTTCAAAACAAATGAGTAAAAAAGAAATTGATATACTTAATAATGAAGAATGGATAAAAGGTAGAAATTATGGGATTAAAAATAATTAAAAGAGAAGCTAAAGAGTCTGTCTTTGATATAACTGTTAAAGACAATAGCAATTTTTTTGCAAATAATATACTTGTTCACAATTGCAACGAAATCCATTTGGCAACTTCATCAGAAAGAAGTGCAGTTTGCTGTTTAAGTTCTCTTAATATTGAGAAATATGATGAATGGAAAGACACAACAATTGTTTCTGATCTTATTGAATATCTTGATAATGTTATAGAATTCTTTATCAATAACGCTCCAAAACATTTAAGTAGAGCAATTAGATCAGCACGTGCAGAAAGAAGTCTTGGATTAGGTGCTATGGGTTTTCACGCTTATCTCCAAAAAAAGAATATCCCGTTTGAATCTGGTATTGCTGTTGCAGCAAACAAAGGTATATTTATGGACATCAAAGAAAAAGCAAAACAGAAAACAATAGAGTTGGCGAAAGTTAAAGGTGAGTGTCCTGATGGTGTAGGACATGGAGTTAGAAACGCACACCTTTTAGCTATAGCTCCTAATGCTAACTCTTCTATTATTGCAGGCACTTCACCTTCAATAGAACCGTGGAAGTCAAATGCTTATACTCACCGTACAAGAGTTGGTTCTTATCTTGTTAAGAATCCTCATTTGGAAAAAGTTTTAAGAAGTTACTGGTCTGAAGATGATGGTAACATTAATGAATGGATGAAACAGCAATGGACATCAATAATTCTTGCAGAAGGTTCTGTACAGCATTTAGAATATATGTCAGACTGGCATAAGCAAGTATTTAAAACTGCATTTGAATTAGATCAACGCTGGATTGTTGATCATGCTGGAGATAGACAAGAGTTTATATGTCAAGGGCAAAGTGTCAACTTGTTTTTCCCTGCAGGAACAGATAAGGCTATTGTTAACGCAGTTCATATTAGAGCATGGAAAAAGAAGTTAAAAGGTTTATATTATCTAAGAACAAATGCGGGAGCATCAGCTGAAAAGGTAAGTCAAAAAGTTGAACAAGATAAACTACAAGACTTCGCAGATCCTGATGAATGTTTAAGTTGTCAAGGATAATTATTATACAAGGATTTTACAAAGGTTAAACATATGTCATTACTAAAATACAATACAACGTACAAGCCCTTTAAGTATGCCTGGGCAATGGAAATCGCGGAGAGCCACGAAAAGATTCACTGGGGAAGTTGGGAAGCAAAGCTTGCTGAAGACGTAAATCAATGGAAAGGCGGAAAGATTTCATCAGAAGAAAAAAATCACATTACACAGATTCTTAGACTATTTACACAAAGTGACGTTCAAGTAGGTGGTAACTATTGTGATCTGTTTATTCCTAAATTTAAGAACAATGAAATTAGGAGTATGTTATTAAGCTTTGCAAATCGTGAAGGCACACATCAACGTAGCTACGCACTTTTAAACGATACGTTAGGACTTCCTGAAGAGGAGTATAGTGCTTTTCTTGAGTATAAAGAGATGAGTGACAAGATTGAATTTATGCAGCAAAATGATGTTAGCACTAAAAAAGGATTAGGATTAGCACTTGCACAATCAGCTTGTAATGAAGGAATGAGTTTATTTTCAGCATTTGTAATGCTTCTAAATTACCAAAGGTTCGGGAAAATGAAAGGAATGTGTGAAATTGTTGAATGGTCTATTAGAGATGAGACAATGCACGTTCAAGGTATGACTCAACTATTTAGAGAATACGTCAAAGAGCATCCAAGAATTGTAAATGACGACTTTAAAAAAGAAATTTATAAAATGTATCGTCAAGCTGTTAAATTAGAAGACAAGGTTATTGATTTAGCTTACGAGATGGGCGATATTGAAGGTTTAGATAAAGAAGAAGTAAAGAAATATATCAGATATCTAGCAGACCGACGCTTAATTCAGCTAGGGCTTAAGCCTAACTTTAAAGTAAAGACTAATCCTTTAGACTGGTTAGACTGGATCATTAACGGTGATAGTTTTAAGAATTTTTTCGAAGGAACAGTAACAGACTATAACGCTGATGGTATGAGTGGTAATGATTGGGGATGGGATAATATTGCATAAAAATTATAAAAAATACAATATGCAAATATAATAAAAAAATATTAAAGGAAAATTATGAATACAAAAATTTTATTTTTTAGTGCACCATGGTGTGGTCCATGTAAAATGATGAAATCAAGTTTAAACGAGTCTGTACAAAAAGATTTAAATATTGAAATTATTGATATATCACAAGACATGGATAGAGCAACCGAGTATCAAGTTATGAATGTTCCAACATTTATTAAAATAATTGATAATCAAGAAGTTTCAAGAAAAGTAGGGTCTGCTACAATTGACCAGTTAAAAAATTTATAGAAAGTATATTAGATGATTAATTTTATTACAGACATTTCACCGCTAGTTAAAGAAATTGAACTAAAGCAAGATCCAGTAGTTATTACCGTAAACGAATTTACAGAAGAATCAGCAAATGAGTTTTCAATCTTAATAAGTTCAGCACAAAATACAGGACAAAAAGTAATTCCTGTAGTTATTGATTCTTACGGAGGTCAGGCTTATTCTTTATTGTCAATGATTGGCACTATTAAGTCTTCAAAGATTCCTGTAGCAACAATAGTTAAAGGAAAAGCAATGTCATGTGGCGCAATTCTTTCTTCTTTTGGTGAAGAAGGATTAAGGTTTATGGATAAAGATGCAGTTTTAATGATTCATGATGTTTCATCATCAGCGTTTGGTAAAGTAGAAGAATTAAAGGCTGATGCTAGAGAGTCTGAAAGGCTAAATAAAAAACTTTATACAATGATGGCAAGAAACTGTGGCAAACCTGATGACTATTTTTTGAATCTTATTCACGACAAAGGACATGCAGATTGGTTTTTAGAAGCTGAAGAAGCTAAAGAACATAACATTGTACAACAATTAAGAATTCCTAACTTAAAAGGAACAGTTTCGGTTAGTTTTGATCTTGAGTAATATATAAATGTATAACTAAAAACAGGATACAATTTATGTCAATATTACTTGAGCAATATATTTTAGAAGCCATCTATCATCAAAAACTTGAAGAAGGCATGTCAGACTTTTTGCCTAAAACTAGACTTGAAGGAACTTTACAGGCAGGAATATTAGGTCTCTTAATTCTTCTTGGGAAAAAAATGAAAGATAACAATGAAATTTCACTAGATACTCCGCCTAAAGCCGTGGCTGAAAGAGTTGTTGATGTCTATAATAAAGAAAATCGAAATAACGCATTATATGGAAAAACAAGAGAAAATGCTCAAGATTTTCTTGAAGACAATTTAGAAGAGATTACAATAGATGAACTCTATAAAAAATATAGAAATGGTGAAATAAATATACAAGCATTCAACGATTCTGAAAATCAACAAGCTTCTAATACACAACTAGAAGAAATGTTTTTTAATTACATGAAAGGTACATATAAAGACTATTTTGTAGCAGACTTTAACGAAATGAGTAAAGAAGACTTTGATTACATAGTTGATCAATATGAAACTTTTCTAGATAATAATGCTTTTAAGTTTACTAATAGCGAGTATAATCAAGCAATGTCACTTGCGTTTTTACTGTCTTCATGTGATCACTATAATTTAGATTCAAATAAAATTAAAGGTTATAGCGATAGACTTGAAGCAGTACACGGCGCACTTCATACGATCGAACATCTTTCTGAAAACTTGCCAGACCCGAGCCAATTAGCAATTACTCAAAATGAGCTTGAAGAAACAATTATTGACTTAGTCAACGGACAAATAGAAAAAGTAAAAGAACTAAGAAATAATCTTGCAGAAAATTATGATGATGCGGAGAATGAAGATAAGATAGCTATGTATGACGACATGATTTTGCAAATAGAAGGCAGATTTCAAAATACATTTGGATTCGAATTAATGAAGAAAAGGTAATAAACTATGGAACAATTTAGCACATTAAATAAAAATAGAGACTATGTAATTGCACTTCAGCAAGAAGTTGGAGTAAAAGCTGATGGTATTTATGGACCGGGTACACATGCAGCTGTAAGAAATTATTATGGCATGCCAATTATGATGCATATGGGTAAAGTTGTACCTATTGATTCTCCTTTAGAGATTGATTGGTCAGCACCTTTATATGAACTTGATGATGGAACTAAAAATTGGTATACAAGAAAGAAAGATCCGCAATCAATTTGTGTTCATTGGGGAGGATTAAATACAAGACATTGTTATAATGTGTTTAATATGGCAAGAGGCCGACACGTTTCTTCACATTTTTTAATTGGCAGAAATCATAAAACAGGCGAGTATGAAATACTACAATGTTTAGACACAGGTCTTGTTGCATATCATGCAGGAAAGTTTAATGCACCTTCAATTGGAGTCGATATTTGTATGCACCCAGATGAGAAATATTGGGAAAAAACTAAAAACTGGTACCCAGATGCGCAATTGCAAGTTTGTAAAATACCTGATAGCAGAGTTAAAGGTCGTAAACTTGTAATGATTGGTGATGAATTTGCTGAAGTTTGTCGTCAATTTTTGCAGTCTTTAAGAGAAGCAACAGGTCTTACAGATAAATCTGTATGTGAAAGTCATGACGTAATGTCTGTACCTGAAGCTTCAAAATATAGCATTGTAGGACATCACAACATTTCAGCCAAAAAATGGGATGTTATACCTTGGGCAGAAAAGCTTTATTACGGATTAGACTCAGAAAATGATTTAATTTAATTTTGTTTTTAATGTTCGTGTAAATTTAATAAAATATTCATATTATAAATTAAAACAAAACAAGGAATAATATGACAAAAACACATTATCTTTATGACGACAAAATTGGTAAAATAGAACTAGTACAGTCTATGGGTGAAGATATAACAGTTGTAAACTCAGCTAGAGTTTCTTTTGGTGTCCATAAAGAAGTAATGGATAGCAAGGATAAGAAGTTAGTTAATTATTTAATTAAACATAAACATACTTCTACTTTAGAACATAATATTGCAACTTTTAGAATTAAAGTTCCTTTATTTGTTAGATCTCAGCATCATAGACATAGAACTTGGTCGTACAATGAAATATCACGTCGCTATACTGATTCTAATTTAGAATTTTATATTCCTAATAAATATAGAACTCAACATAAGTCTAACAGGCAAGCATCTAATTTTAAAGAATTAATTAATCCACAAATGGATCTTTATCCTTTGGGACTAGAAAGTAGATTGTGTAATGAAGCTATATCTTATCATACACAATTATCATTACAACTATATAATGATATGATTAATAAAGGTATTGCTAGAGAACAGGCAAGAATGATTCTTCCTCAAAATTTATACACAGAATACTATGCAACAGCAAATTTAAATAATATTTTAAAGTTTATTTCTCTGAGAACACATGAAGGAGCTCAATGGGAAATTCAAAAACTAGCTGAAAGCATGTTAGAAATAATTACCGATTTATGGCCAGTAACTGTTTCTTCTTATAGAAATTAATTAATTAAAACATATTTAATAAGAAACTTGCGAGGTTAACATGAACAAAAAGCTTATTAAATTATTAGAGTCACATGACGATTTATTAAATACATTGGTTAGATGTAGAATTAAAATAGAAGATAGAGATGATCCAACTGTATTGGACATAATGACGGACATGAGAGCTTTGCCAGGAATTGTAACTGTAAGACAAACAAGACCAGTCTCAGACATTATCTCTTCAGAGGGGCATCGCATTATTGAATTAAACGTATCTTACATACCACAATTTATAGATGCAAAGGATCCTTTTTTAGAAGCAGTTACTTCTTTAAAAAAAGTTAATGGGGTAAAAATGATCAAAGTAATAGAGCATGATGATCAAATACTAAACAATAGATTACAAAAAAGACCACTTATTTTATAAAGGAAAAAATATGAAAAAATTACATGATTCTACTATTGCACATGTTGCAAAAATTTTACAAGTAGCACTTCTTACAGGAACTGATATTATTGATCATTTACGATTAATCGATTTAGTAGAAGACGATAATGGATTTCTTGTTCTAGATAATGCTTATTCAGAAAATCATGATAATTCTATTGAAAAAATGCTTAAACAAATTAATGACAAGGAAAAAGATTAATTAATGAGCGACAAACTTGTAGAGATATTTAATAAAAGAGAAAGCTTTATGCAGCTAATTCGCAACAAGTTTCCAGATGCTTATCCTGAATGGCCTGTTGACATGTCACAAAAAAATTCTCAAAAAGTATGTAGAGAAACTGCGCTTAAAGGTGTTGAGGAAATGTTTGAAGCATTACAGCATCTTAAAAACTGGAAGCCGCATAGAGAAACAGATATTCCAGAAATTAATCGTGAAGAATTTTTAGAAGAAATAGTAGATGCATTTAATTATTTCTTTTCTTTAATGATTTTAAGTGGAGTAGATGTTAATGAATTTTATAACGCATTTAATAGGAAAGATGAAATAATTAGAAGGAGAATAAAAAAAGGGTATTAGAATATGTTTTTGCACGAAGATCTAACTATTTATACAAATCAAAATTTTAGATCTTTTGAATATATTAAAAGCATATGGGATATTATAGAAAATGATTTGCTGTATATAATTGGAATGATTGACACCGGTAATATTACAATTGTTATTGATCCAGGTGTATGTTACATAACTGTAACAAGTAATTTTGTGCATATATTTGATAAAAGATTAGACATAACATTTAGTCATTCAGTAAATCTATGTGAAGACTTTTCTATAGAAATAGAACTTCTAATAAACAGAAATAAAAAAGACTTTTATTTAGATATACAAAAATCTGCATTATATTTTCAAAAAAACAAAAAAAACGACGAAGGAATAGTTGAATATTCAGCGCAAACAAATTTTAGTATTGATAATTTTTATAAATTTAGAAATGAATTTATTTTAAGCATTGTTAAAGAAATACAGTATTCTATTCATAGAAATATATTAGACTTAGATATTATTAAATTTGATGCAATTATTTCTGAGATTGATGCTGAGTATGAACTTATTAAAACATATAGTAATTTATATAAAACAACATTTAATAATTCTTTAAACTATCTTTTAAAACAAAAAAAAGTCTTTAAAGAAAACAAAGAAATTTTGCTGCAGTTATTAAAAAAAATTAATAAATCTTAAATGTGTAAATAATTCACATTAAATTTATAATAAATGGTAAATAACAAGGAGAATAAATTTGCCAATTAATAATAATTTAGAACAAGTACAACTTCCTATGGAACTTAAATTTGATCAAGTTCCTGCAACTAATTACATTAATAATCTTGAATCATTAAATATTGAACTTATTGATGGCCCGACAAGAGAGCAAGCACAAAAAATTGCATGGCACATGACAAAAGCAACATGGGCTGACTCTCCTTCTGAAACTGCATTTGAAAATGCTACACCAGAAGAAGCATCAATTAACTTACAAGATGTTCTTAATTTTAGAGCATTGCCCACTCCTATGGAATGCTTAGGCTTTACTTTTAAGATTAGTGGTATTGATACACAAACTGTAACACATCTTATTCGACACCGTGCAGGATCTTTTGCAGCGCAATGTACAGGTGATAGAGATCTTCGAAATGATAATATTCTCGTTCCAGAGTCTGTAGAAAACTCAGACTTTTATCAGAGATTTATTGAAGTTGCTGCATCAGCAAAACAACTTTATGCTGATATGGTTGATTCACGTGTTGTGTCACTTATGGATGCACGAGTTATTTTACCTAAAGCTTTAGAAACATTTTATGTTGCTCGTTTTAATCTTAAAGATCTTATTGGTTTTATTAAACAGCGACAAGATGTACAAATTCAGCCTGAGGTTGACAATATTATTGCAACACGTATTGCAAAGATTGTTTGTGAATCAATTCCTGAGGTTTCAACTTGCTTAGACTTTAATAAACCAGATATGCATTATGTTCGTACGTTCCGCGTTCAATTACCTAATGGTAGTTATACTTCACGTGGCACAAATCTTTATCATCCAGAGCCTAAAAACGATTTATTTGAATTTAATGAAAAAGATTCAATTTATCCATGTAAGCGTGAAGAATTAAATGGTAATAAAAGTGGAGAAGAAAAGATCTTTACTCGAATGTGGAATGATGATGTTGCAGCAGTAAGTGCAATTCGTCAAGCTTTAAATGAAGAATTTTAGTGTAAAACTGTTACACGAAATTAATTTTATTGAAAAACAATTACAAACTTAGAAAAATATTTACAAGAGGAACCTTTTAATGAAAAAGATT
>Ga0181580_10002252_pt1 | contig 15615 bp, 9 predicted proteins | sample 071ome_23_FD_132413 | JGI IMG/M metagenome (GOLD analysis project Ga0181580, IMG submission 132413) | Coastal salt marsh microbial communities from the Groves Creek Marsh, Skidaway Island, Georgia - 071403BT metaG (megahit assembly) | ecosystem: Environmental > Aquatic > Marine > Intertidal zone... | reverse complement strand
TCATCCAGAGCACACCGGTATCGTTTGGTGCGCTGGGTACACCCATGCTCACCGGTGTTTATACCGGTCTTGAGGGAGATGCCGAGGTGCAGGCTTTTGCCCTGCAGATGGGCATGGATCACCTTGAACTTGTGTCCTTTATTGCTGCCAGGGTGGCCTTTTTGCATGCCATTGCCGGCACGTTCATTCCCATGATCCTGGTCGCTGTCATGACCCAGTTTTTTGGCAAGAACAGGTCGTTTACCGAAGGCTTGAAAATATGGAAGTTTGCCTTGTTTGCCGCTTTTTCCATGACGATTCCCTATGCCCTGGTAGCGCGTTACCTGGGCCCGGAGTTCCCTTCATTGTTTGGCGGTCTTATCGGCCTGGCCATCGTGGTCACTGCGGCCAAGAAAGGCTTCCTGATGCCAAAAGAAGACGAGATCTGGCAGTTTCCCGAGCGCAGCGAATGGGATTCCCACTGGATCGGCAAAATTGAAATGGAAGAAAAGAAATTTGAGGGGCCGGTAATGAGCATCATCAAGGCCTGGATGCCCTACATCATCGTGGCCGGTTTGCTGATCATTACCCGCCTGCCGCAACTGCCGTTTCTGGGCATGTTGCGCGGAGAAATTGCCACGTTCACCATCAGCAATATTTTCAATACGCCGCTCGGACAATCGGTGCAGCCGTTTTATTCGCCGGCGGCCCTGTTTATCACGGTGTCCATCATCACGTATTTTGTCCATGGCATGGACAGCAAATCGTACGTCAATGCCTGGAAGACATCCGGCAAGACCATGTTGTCCGCCGGGACCGCGCTGGTATTCACCGTACCCATGGTGCAGGTTTTCCTTAACTCGGACGGGGGTGCCTCCGGCTACCAGGAGATGCCCATTGAACTGGCTGAAGGCGTTGCAGCCCTGGCCGGCAATGCCTGGCCCTTCTTCTCCACCTTCATCGGCGGCATGGGTGCTTTTGTTGCTGGCAGCAACACGGTAAGCAACATGATGTTTTCGCTCTTCCAGTTTGGTGTCGGCGAGCGTATCGGTGCCGACCCGACCTGGATTGTGGCGTTGCAGGCAGTAGGTGGTGCCGCAGGTAATACTATCTGTGTTCACAACGTGGTGGCGGCATCAGCCGTGGTTGGACTGATCGGCCGTGAAGGCGAGGTCATTCGCAAGACCCTTCTGGTGTTTATCTATTACGCCCTGTTCACCGGTGCAGTCGGTTATGGCATTATCGCCACCGCGAGCGGCAACATGTTCAATATCGGTTACATCATTGCAGCGATGATCGTTGTCAGCGCGATAGCCATTATCATCAAATATGGCGTGAGCCAGGATCAGATAAGCGCGAGTTAGACACAACAGAACTGACAGAGGTTTCTTGATCGAAACAGCAGACCCAGACTATGTCCAAGAAAGAAGAACAGCGAAAGATAAAGGAAGAAAAACAGGCAGCGGCACGGCGCAGGGAAAAGCGTAACGCCCTGTTGATCAAGGTGGGTGCCGTCATCCTGGTTCCCATAGTCCTGGTGGTGTTCTACCAGGGCCTTTTCACGGGCCCGCCGGCCTTGCCACCTGACCTGGTGGGTGAGGCTGATCACGTACGCGGCAATCCCGAAGCGCCTGTGACGGTGACCATGTATGCCGATTTCCAGTGTCCGGCCTGCCAAATCGAATACCAGGTGATCGCCAGGGCGTGGCCGCGCATACGTGACGATGTGCAACTGATTTACCGTTATTTCCCGCTGGATACCCATCGCTTTTCATTTCAGGCTGCGCGTTTTGCAGAAGCTGCGGGCTTGCAGGGCAAGTTCTGGGAAATGCATGACCTGTTGTTTGCCAACCAGCAGGCCTGGAGTTTCGTGGAAGACCCAACGCTGATGTTTGAGGATTACGGGGAACAGATTGGCCTGGATATGGCGCAGCTTCGGGCTGATATTGAACGCTCAGAGGTGCGAGCCAAGATCGTTTCTGACCAGCAGGGTGGTGTTCGCGCCGGTGTGCGCAGTACACCTGCCCTGTTTATCAATGGTCGCCAGGTAGCCAATCCGCAAAGCCCGGCAGGATTGATTGATCTTATCGAAGAAGCACAAGCGGAAGGCTAGCTCCAGCAGTCTTTTACGCTCAATTTCTTTTCAGAATTTACGGGAAGTGGTCGAGGCGCTCGTTGAGCGCCATGCCGGATGACGGCCCTGCGGGCCTCTTCCGGCCTACTGTCAGAGTGCCCTTAATCCTTCAAGCAGTTCAAAGTTGGCGTAACCGTCGGTGGGCAGGCCTGCGCTGGCCTGGTAGCTGCGGATTGCTGCCCGGGTCATGGAACCGGCAATGCCATCGGGCGTGCCGGTGTCAAAGCCCTGTTCATTCAGCAGCGTTTGCAGTTCGATGACCTCATCGCGACTCAAGGGACGTTCTGCTCCGGAAGGCATGTTTTCAATGGGTCCGCCACCAACGAAGCGGTCGGCCAGGTGGCCCACGGAAATGGCATAAAAGGTTGAGCGGTTCCACACCATGGTAGTGCGGTAGTTCTGGTAGGTAAGAAAAGCAGGCCCATTTGCCCCCGCCGGCAAGACAATGGAACCCAGCATGTCGGCATTGCCGAGTGGCTGGCCATTGACGCGGGTAACGCCAAGGCGGTTCCACTCTGTCACGGTTTTGCGAACCCCGGTACCGGTCTGGGTAAAGTCAAATCCTGCCGGAAGGATGACTTCCCGCCCCCAGCGTTCATCACCCTGCCAGCCATTTTGTGACAGGTAGTTGGCAGCGGATGTCATGACATCGGGGACACTGTTCCAGATGTCGATTCGGCCATCGCCGTCACCGTCTTTTGCGTAAGAGTAAAAAGTGGACGGCATGAACTGACATTGCCCCATGGCGCCAGCCCAGGAGCCGGACATTTGGTCGGCCGCGATATGACCTTCATCAATGATGCGCAGTGCGGTGATGAGCTCCTTGCGGAAAAAATCGCTTCGACGTGGATCGAATGCGAGTGTGGCAAGGGCATTGATTACCGAGAAACCACCGGTAAAGTCACCAAAGTTGCTCTCCAGGGCCCAGAAAGACACCAGGTAATGGGGCTGGACACCATACTCGTCCCGAATCCTGTTGAACAGGTCGCTGTAATCCTCGAGCAGGCGCTGTCCGCGGGCAATACGGGCATCACTGAGGCGGTTGTTCATGTAGCCGGCAAAGGTCTGGACAAATTCCGGTTGGCTGCGATCCAGTTCCAGTACCCTGGGTATGGGTTCCTCAACGGTGGCAAAGGCAGCTTCGATGGTTGCTGCACTGATGCCTTCCTGCAGCGCTTCCTCACGCAGTTCATTTAACCAGTCGGCAAATGACTGCTCCTGGGCATGCAAAGCTGGGGCAATGACCAGAAAAGAAAAAGTGATGATGGAGAAGGTTGTTCTTAACATGCTCATGATTGATGTTCCCTGGACTGGCGTTATAGCTGCCAGACCGCTAAACCCTGTTACTACTGCCACTCAAACTTGTAGCCGACGGCATACAGAGAGTGGATCAGTTCCACATCAGGCAGCTTCTCGGCAATTTTCTTGCGCAGTTTCTTGATATGGCTGTCGATAGTCCTGTCGCTGACAACCCGGCCATCGTTGTAAATCTTGTCGACCAGCACACTGCGTGAAAATATCCTGCCAGGCTGGTCAGACAGTACTTTCAGCAACTGGAACTCCACGGCGGTCAGGTTGAGATCCTGGCCATTGATGGTGGCCTTGTAAGTGTCCGTATCCAGGACGAGTCCCTTGTCAGACAGGTTTTCCGTGCTTTCCGCACGCCGTAGCACAGCCTTGACCCGGGCCACCACTTCGCGGGGACTGAAGGGTTTGCAGATGTAGTCATCGGCTCCCAGTTCCAGGCCCAACAGGCGATCGATTTCCTCAACCTTGGCAGTGATCATGATAATGGGAAGGCCGGATGCCTTGCGCACATCCTTGCAAATCTCGGCACCGGGTTTGCCCGGTAACATCAGGTCCAGCAGCATGAGACTGGTCGAGTTATTGGCAAGCCAGTCCTCAACCTCTGACCCGTCATTGAGCACACTGACTTCAAACCCGCTCTGGACCAGATAGTCCTGGAGCAGGGAGGCAATCTTCATTTCATCCTCAACAATCAAAATATGCTGGCTCATAACTTTGCAACCTCTGTGTATCAGTACACTAGTCTAATTCGGTAAAGGGCACCCGGCAAATAGATATACATCAAGCTACCTTTACTGAAGTTGAATAAAGCAAGCCGGGAAGGAAGGTAAAAACTGTCAGAAGGGTGGTAATCAGGCTGGCAGGCAGGGAATCTGGATCACCAGTTTGAGACCGCCCAGGCTGGAATGTTCTGCCCGGATGGTGCCGTCATGGGCTTCCACGATGTTCTTGCAAATGGCCAGGCCAAGGCCAGATCCGCCCTGTGCGCGGTTGCGTGAGGAATCTACCCGGTAGAGCCTGTCAAACAAATGGCTAAGGTCCTCATCGGTAACACCAGGCTTGGAATCAAACCACTCGATGACCACATGCTTGTCCTGCTTGTTGATATTGATGACCAGTTCACCACCATCTTCGGTATAACGGCATGTATTCTGGAACAGGTTATCGAACAATTGCAGCAGGCGATTCTCATCGGCACTGACCCAGGTATTCTTTTTCACTTCATTACTGATGTTCAGGGTCAGCTTGATGTCGTGTTTTTCCAGCCTGCTCCTGCTCATGTCACAGGATCTTTCAAAGGTGTCGTAAAGGTTGACCCGCTCTCTCTGGTAGATCAGTGCGCCCTGGTCCGACATCGACAGCTCATGCAGGTCGTTGACAAGTGCATTGAGGTGAACGACTTCATGGTGAAGTGAATTGATGGTATCCGGGTTCATGGGACGAATGCCGTCCTGTAACGACTCCAGTTCACCCTGCAGGATGGACAGTGGTGTGCGCAGTTCATGGGAAATATCGGCAATCCACTGCTGGCGGGCCTGCCGGTTCTGGTCAAGTGTGTCTGCCAGGGAGTTGAAATCCGCAGATAACCGGGTCAATTCGTCGGAGCCTCGCACAGGAATACGGGAGGTGTAATCCCCGTTGGCCAATGCCCGGGTGCCATGGACGAGATCGCGAATAGGCCTGACCATGAAGGTGGACAGGGGAAATGCTATGAGGGCGGAAATCACCCCCAGGAACAGGGCAAACAGGAAAAAGGTGTTTTTCTGTTGTTCAGCATAGAGCAGGTCAGCTTGCTCAGAGAGCACCTGTCGACTGGTGACGGCCAGGAAACCGACAGTTTCACCGCGCACGATAATCGGATTCAGGTTTGCCTCTGGCAAGGCATCTGCTGTACCCCAGATAATTGACTGGTCGGCATCCAGCAAAGCCAAGTAGGGACGGGCCGGGCTGTATTCCGACGTGTAGTACCAGTCATTGGGGGAAAAGCCGATGGGAGGTCCGGGGCGTTGCTGGATACCGCGCCTGGAATCGAGAGTTGGGTTAGGGTCAACCGAGCTTTCGATACTGTCCCTGATCAGGTCGCCGAACTTGTCGAAATCTTCACGGATGGGGTCCCATGAACCAGTGTGTTTGTAAAAGTTTTTCAGGCCATCGACGAGTGCAGGTACCTGGCGTTCCTCGATTCGGGAAATATATTCCAGGAAGCCACTGTCAAAGTTGTATCGTCCAATACTGTACATCGCCACGTACACAAGAAGATGCGCAGACAGAATGGAGAAAAACAGCTTGTATTTGATACTCAGGCCCATAAAAAAAGCGACGAAATGACTGTGGTTGGAGGCTCCCGAACCGGCTACTATACAAGGGAACCAGATGCTTTAAAAAATTTTTTCAGAACACCGGTTATGTTTCATAATATTTGCACATATTTACCGGCTTGAACTGCACCTGCACCACTTCCAGACACTGCTGAACCTGCCATGATTTTTGACGGCTTTCATCCCGCAACCCGCGACTGGTTTGAAAACAACCTGGGCAATCCCACGCCTGCGCAGGAGCAAGCCTGGCCGGCGATCCAGCATAATGATCACACGCTGATTGCCGCTCCTACCGGCAGCGGTAAAACCCTGGCGGCGTTTTATGTGGCCATTGATCGCCTGGTACAACAGGCACTTCGCCATGAACTGGCACCGGCAACGCAAATCATCTACGTCTCCCCGCTGAAAGCGCTCAGCAATGATATTCATCGCAACCTGCAGGTGCCCCTTGAAGGTATCTGTGAGGCTTTACGTGAGCAGGGTTGTTCGGGTGTTGATATTCGTGTGGCCGTGCGTACCGGCGACACTTCCCAGTATGAACGCCAGCAGATGCTGAAGAACCCGCCTCATATCCTGGTCACCACGCCGGAGTCGCTTTACCTGTTGTTGACCAGTAAGGGGGGCAGGGGGATTCTGTCAGCGGCCAATACCCTGATCATTGATGAAATTCACGCCCTGCTGGGAGACAAGCGGGGTGCCCATCTGTCACTGTCTGTCGAACGCCTTGAGCAGCTCACCGGAAAACGCCTGCAGCGCATCGGACTGTCTGCCACACAAAAACCGATTGATGACGTGGCCCGCTACCTGGTGGGCAAACACCAGGTGGATGAGGAGGGGAAGGCTGACTGTGTCATTGTCGATAGCGGTCACCGCAAGACACTGGACGTAAGCCTGGAAGTCCCCGGTTCGCCATTGACCGCCCTGATGAGCAATGAAGTGTGGGAAGAGCTCTATGAACGCCTGGTCGAGTTGGTGGAAAGCCACCAGACAACCCTGATTTTTGTTAACACACGTCGGTTGGCAGAGCGCCTTGCCCTGTCGCTTGGCGAGCGCATCGGCGAGCAGGCAGTCTCTTCCCATCATGGCAGCATGAGCAAGGAGCATCGCTTCGAGGCAGAGCAGAAACTTAAAACTGGCCAGTTGCGGGTGCTGGTTGCCACTGCCTCCATGGAACTGGGAATTGATATTGGCTCGGTCAACCTGGTCGTGCAGTTTTCCTCCCCTAAAAGTATTTCAGCTTTCCTGCAGCGCGTAGGTCGCAGCGGACACCAGGTCGGCGGGGTGCCCAAGGGCATCCTGTTCCCCCTGACCCGTGATGACCTGGTGGAATGTACGGCGCTGCTGGACAGTGTCAGGCGGGGTGAACTGGACCAGTTATGTATACCTGACAAACCCCTGGATATCCTGTCGCAACATATCGTGGCTGAAGCCGGTGCCTGTGAGGCCGAGGAAGAAGGTTTGTCCCTGGATGAGCTGTTCACCCTTTTTAATCGGGCGTGGTCCTACCGCAACCTGTCCCGCGAAGAGTTTGACCAGCTGGTGATGATGCTGGGCGAAGGCTACAGCTCACGTCGCGGCCGCAGTGGTGCCTTGCTGCACCTGGACAGGATCAATGGCAGGATCAGGCCGCGCAAGTCGGCCCGTCTGACCGCGCTGACTAACGGCGGAGCCATTCCCGACATGTTCGAATACCAGGTGGTACTGGACCCCGATGACATTGTCGTGGGCAGTCTCAACGAAGACTTTGCCCTGGAATCCCTGCCGGGTGACATTTTTACGCTGGGGCATCACAGCTGGCGCATGCTGCGAGTGGATGGCCTGAAGATTCGCGTGGCCGATGCCGAGGGACAGCCGCCCACAGTGCCATTCTGGTTTGGTGAGGGCGCAGGCAGATCGCGTGAACTGTCCGAGTCGGTATCGCGATTGCGTAAAACATTGCGTGACCGCCTGGACGCCAGTGACCAGGACGCGGTGGCCTGGCTGGTCAATGAATTAGGGCTGCAGCAGTCACCGGCCGAGCAACTGGTGCACTACCTGAAAGCGGGCAGCGATGCCCTGGAGGTCATGCCGAGTCGCGACTGTCTTGTCATGGAGCGCTTTTTTGACGAAGTGGGTGATATGCACCTGGTCATACACTCACCTTTTGGCAGTCGTATGAACCGGGCCTGGGGCCTGGCACTGCGCAAGCGCTTTTGCCGCAGCTTCAACTTTGAATTGCAGGCGGCAGCCAACGAAGACAGCATTGTTATTTCCCTGGGACCTGTGCACAGCTTTGAAATGGCCGATGTCTACCGTTACCTGAATGTGGCCAGTGTGCAGGACGTGCTGGTCCAGGCCCTGCTGGATGCCCCCATGTTTGAATCGCGCTGGCGTTGGAATGCCACGCGTTCGCTGGCTATCCAGCGCAACCGTAATGGCAAACGCGTACCACCACAGTTCCAGCGCATGCAGGCAGAAGACCTCATTGCCCAGGTCTTTCCTGACCAGCTTGCCTGCCAGGAAAACCTGACCGGCAAACGTGAAATTCCTGAACACCCCCTGGTACAGCAGACCATCCATGACTGCCTGACCGAGGCCATGGATATTGATGAGCTGAAGTCCCTGCTGACGGCGATGGAAAATGAGTCACTGGAAATGGTGGCCAGGGATTTACGTGAACCATCGCCTTTTGCCCAGGAAATTATCAATGCCAGGCCCTATGCTTTTCTGGATGATGCCCCGTTTGAGGAGCGTCGAACCAATGCCATTCGCAATCGCAGCTGGCTTGACCCGGCAGAAACCGATGATTTCAGTGCGCTGGACCTGGCGGCTATCGAGCGGGTCAGGGAAGAAGCCTGGCCCTGGATCAGGTCGGCGGACGAGCTCCATGATGCCCTGTTGATCCTGGGCTTCATGACCGATGCGGAAATGAGTGCAGGGCCGGATGGCGAAAATTACCGGGTGTACCTGGAGCCCCTTTTAGAGGAAGGGCGAGTCACGCTGGCAAGTCATGGTGAGACCCGGCTCTGGATTGCCGCTGAACGCCAACCCTGGTTTCGCCAACTCGACTCTGCTTTCACGTTTGACCCAGCCCTTGAGCTGCCGGAGTCCCTTGCCAGCATCGACCTTGATGCCCAGGAGGTGCTCAGGGAACTGGTTCGAGGGCGCCTGGAAGGCCTGGGCCCGGTGACAGCCAACAGGCTGGCACAGGATGTCGGCTTGCCTTTGCCTGATATCGAGTTTGCCCTGACCGCATTACAAACCGAGGGCTTCGTGTTTCGAGGGCACTACACGGCACCGGTGCCGGAAGCAGGCGAGTTGGGCGAGGAGTGGTGTGAGCGCCGGCTGCTGCAACGTATCCATCGTTACTCTATTGATGCGCACCGAGACAGTATCAAGCCGGTTTCCCTGCAAACTTACATGGAGTTCCTGTTCAGGTTGCATGAAGTGCGCGACCTGGAAGAAAGCGTACCCCAGCCAGCCACCCATGATTCCCTGTTGCGGGTACTGCAACGGCTCGATGGCTGTAGTGCACCGGCATCAGCCTGGGAGTCGGATATCCTGCCCGGGCGCTTCGCTGCTTATGATCCGTCCTGGCTGGATATGCTATGCCTGAGCGGACGCATTACCTGGGGCAAGTTCATCACTCCGACTGCTGCCAGGGAGGCGCAAAGCGTGCGTCCCCGGAAACCAAAAACCGGGCCCGTAAAAAGTACGCCCATCAACCTGGTACAGCGGCGCAACACCGGACTCTGGCAGACCCTGGCCGGACAACAGGATCGGGAGGACATCACTCTGAGCAGTGATGCAACACTGGTCAAGCAGGTACTGGCGGAGTCTGGTGCCAGTTTTTTCCTGGATATTGTCGAGCGCAGCGGGCTGATAAAAACCCGTGCCGAGAATGCCCTGGCAGAACTGGTAAGCCAGGGGCTGGTGACCAGTGACAGTTTTGCGGGCATGCGTGCCCTGTTGTCACCAACCAACCGGAAACAGCGCAATGGTCATTCCGGCAGAAGGCGGCGCACTCCCTATGAAATCGAGGACGCCGGGCGCTGGACCCTGATTCCCTTTATGCCCTCCATTGCTCAGCGACAGGCAGACAGTGAAGATGAAATGCTTGAAGAACTGGTCAGCATCTACCTGGAACGCTGGGGGGTTATCAGCCGCAAGATACTGGAAAAGGAAAATCGCACACTACCCTGGCGCACATTGCTGTTGAAACTCCGGCGCATGGAATTGCAGGGTCGTGTACGTGGCGGCAGGTTTATTGCCGGCATCGGCGGCGAGCAGTTTGCACTGCCGGAGACCGTCAAGGTATTGCGGACCTGTGCCAAAGATTTACAGGAGCAGCCTGAAAACCGTTGCATGCGCCGTGTCATCAATGCCACCGATCCGCTCAACCTGCTGGGTGTGATATTGCCGGGGCGCAAGGTAGCTCACCTGGCAAAGAACCGGATCCTGTTTGAAAACGGCCTGCCGCTAGCCGTGTGGGAAAAGGATGAGATGAACCTGCTGCGCCCCTGCCTGGACAAGGACCTTGCTGAGTACCGGCAGGTATTGCAAAACCGGACCTTTCCGGCCCGACTGCGAGCCTATCTCTGAGTGCGACTGGTTATGAATTCGCCTGGTTACCACGGCATAAACCAGGTTGTAATTAGCTGCCTGAATCCCACGCTTTACAGTTATAATGTCCTGTCTGATGCAAGAGTAGACCCAAGAGTCCAATGCAGGCCCCGATTTCAGGATTTTTTGAATAAAATCATGGAACAAGGTGCTGAATGATAGTATTTTACCAGCATCATCAGTTGCGAAAAGAAACTGACTTGTCCCCAATTCCATGGACAGGTTAAAGGACAACTAGGAAATTTTGATGAAAAGGCAAGAAAGGGATTCATCACTTGATTTGAATATTGAACAAATCGAGCTGAAAGGATTTTCCCGCAGTCTGACAGAAATCGAATTCCTCCTGCTAATACTGGTTATCCTTTATTACGTTGTCCCTAGAACTGCTGTCGCCAACCCCTTCCTGATGACCGTTTCAATGCTTGTTTACGCGGTCTTCGTGCTCGGCTTCAACTACGTCAATCTTGATACGCCACAGTATTCCTGGAAGCTGGCAATTGAAACCTGGATCATGATCGGCTTCATCACCTGGGTTTTGTGGAATACCGGCAATATCAACAGTCCGCTGTTGAACCTGTATCTGCTCGTGATTATTTCCAGTGCCATAACGCTGGATAAAATAACGACGATACTGGAAATCATCCTCATCTTTGCCTTTTACCTGTTTCTGGCAGTCAAGAATGGTATGGCCTATGACCTGGCCGAGTTCAGCGAGATGATCATTTACTTCTCCCCGTTTGTACTGGTGGCCTATATCACCACCATGCTGGCCTCGGATGTGCACTACGGCAAGATGATGTTCAAGGCCCTGTCAGAAACCGATGAAATGACCAACCTGCTCAACAAGCGTTCATTCACCCCCATGTATAACAAGGCTGCTGAAGTGGCCATGAAATACAACCAGCCCCTGTCCATCATGATGATTGATGCTGACAACCTGAAAGAGGTGAACGACAAGTATGGGCACAAGGCAGGCGACAAGCTGATCATGTCCATCGCGAAAACCATCGAGGACTGCCTGCGTACCTCGGATGTCATTTGCCGTTTCGGTGGTGACGAATTCGTTGCCCTGCTGCCACAGCTACCATCGGATCGTGCCAAGGAAACCTGTGAGCGTTTGCGCAGCGCCGTTGAAAACACGTCCTTTGATGTTGACGGTGTCTCCATCAGCTCTACCGTTAGCATCGGTATTGCCACCTACCCCGATGAGGTCGGTAATGTCTTTGATCTGCTGGAAAAAGCTGACGAGGCGCTTTATGAAAGCAAACGTTCCGGCCGCAATACCGTGGTCAGTTTCGGTTCGGTGGCGGCCAAGTCCGGTGTGATTCATACCTCAACCAAGGGATACGAGTTCAAGTCGGGCGGCTCGCGCAAGACTGACCAGGCCAAAGACTAGGGCAAGACATTGCTTCATGCCGACTGTTCTGGTTCGGCAGAATAATGCCCATTCCTTTCCATTTCCCGCGTTTACCCTGATGCTAATCTTCGGCCTTCAGCAGGATTTTCAGTGCGCCCCTGGTTTTGGCGCGATTGACGGCCTCGACGCCATCTGCCAGCGCAAAGGTTTCATCAACCAGTACCGACGGGTTGATGTCACCGGCAGCCATCATGGCAATGGCTTTATCCATGGGACCGCAGCGGGAACCTACCAGGGTGATTTCGTTGACCACCAGTGGACCGGGATTGAATTGTATCGGGTCCTTGTAGGTGGATTTCAGCACCAGGGTTCCGCGTGGTGAGGTCAGGGTCAGCGCATCGGAAAATCCGGCCGGGCTGCCGGTGGCTTCACAGACCACGGCAAAACGGGAATCGGGCAGGGTGTCTGTGTAGGTTATTGTTTCCAGTCCCGGCAGTGTGCCGCGCTCGGGATGATGACCCACCAGGGTGACGGCGATGCCAGAATGGGCAAGGCTCAATGCGATCAGCAGACCCAGTTTGCCGTCACCGATAACAGCAGCTTCATGGTGGCCAGAAAAGTCCACCTGTTCCTGGATTTCCAGGGCCGCGGCCAGGGGCTCGGCAAACACGGCCTGCTCATCGGGCACGGCATCCGGAACCATGACCAGGTTGGTCGCCGGAGTCGTCAGGTACTCGGCAAAGGCGCCGTCCTTGTTCTTGATGCCCAGTGCCGTGCGGTTCAGGCAATGGTGAGGATGGCCGGCATGGCACATGGCGCAGTCATGGCAGCTGTTATTGATGTCGGCAACGATGCGCCGGCCCACCAGTGCTGAATCTTCGGCCTTTTCCACCACGCCGACAAACTCATGCCCCAGGGTGCCGGTAAAAGGGTAATAGCCGCGAATGATTTCCAGGTCCGTGTTACAGATGCCGGCCCTGGACAGGCGAACAAGTACCTCACCCGGTGCCGGTTCTGGAACAGGGACATCCCTGACGGCCAGGTGAGAGCCATCCCATTGCATGGCCTGCATTGATCCCATAGTATGCCCGCGAAATAAAATGATGTGTCCAATCGTAGTAAAGTCATCCTGATATTGATAGTCTGACTTTCCCTTGAGCGCCTTCCAAACTGATGAAAAAAGCCGACAGCCTGACGAAAAAAGTGACCACGCAGCTGGCAAAACCTGCCGCTGGCAATCCTGGCCGTGCTGCCTCTGGCAAACCGGCAAACGGTCATGATCACGTGGATGCGATCAACCAGGTCTTTGCTGAACTGGAACTGGCTTATCACAACCAGTACCACAAGGCTTATGGCCAGGAGGGCAGTGTCGGAATTGCGAAGAAATACTGGCTGGAATGCCTGGCACCATTTTCACCAGCATTGATTCTCAAGGCAGTGCGCAATGTGGTCAGGACGCAGCAGTACCTGCCGAGCGTGGCCACACTGGTACAGGCCTGTGAAGACGCCATGGGGGAATACGGATTGCCCGGCGCACATGATGCCTATGTCCAGGCATGCGTGGCGCCTCACCCCAAGGCGCAGCAGCAATGGTCTCATCCAGCGGTGTACCTGGCGGGCAAGGCCACCGGCTGGTTTGAACTGGGCAACAATAGCGAGTCGCAGGTGTATCCCTTGTTCGAGTCGCACTATCGCAAGTTGTGTCAGCGGGTGCTGGCCGGTGAAGAACTGGTCATTGAAATTCCGGAAGCGCTGCCGGAGCATAGTGCGAAGAAACTGTCCCTGGAAGAAAACAAGTCAAGAATGGCGGAGCTCAGGAAAAGTCTGAAAAAATAGGCTTTGCTATTTTGGGAAAAGGGAAAAGGGAAAAGGGAAAAGGGAAAAGGGACAGATTCTTTTAAGTCAGGTTTTACTCAAGAAGACAATTCTCTAAAAAAACCTGTCGCCTTTGTTGTGCTAGTTAAGCCAGTTTTTTGTACTTCATCCTTGTGGGTTCGGCTTCGCCCTTACGCTTTTTGAAATCCTCTTCGTAATCGGAATAGTTGCCTTCGTGGAACACCACTTCCGAATCACCTTCAAAGGCAAGGATGTGCGTGGCAATGCGGTCCAGGAACCAGCGGTCATGCGAGACCACGATCACGGTGCCCGGGAAAGCCAGCAAGCCTTCTTCCAGTGCCCGCAGTGTTTCAACGTCCAGGTCATTGGTGGGCTCGTCAAGGAGTAGTACATTGGCACCGCGTTTCAGCAACTTGGCCAGGTGGACGCGGTTGCGCTCACCACCTGACAAGTCCTTGACGAATTTCTGCTGGTCGCTGCCCTTGAAGTTGAAACGGCTGACGTAGGCGCGCGAAGGGATTTCGTAGTTGCCGATCTGCAGGTTGTCCTGGCCATCGGAGATTTCCTGCCAGACCGTGTTGCCGCCTTCCAGTGAATCGCGGCTCTGGTCCACATACGCCATGTCGACAGTTTCCCCCAGCCTGATTTCACCGCTATCGGGTTGTTCCTGGCCGACCAGCATGCGCAGGAAGGTGGTCTTGCCCGCGCCGTTGCCACCAATGATGCCGACAATACTGCCGCGGGGAATCGTAAAATTCAGATCGTTGATCAATGCCTGGCCATCAAAGCCCTTGAAGACATGGTCAACTTCGATGACCTTTTCACCCAGGCGCGGGCCGGGGGGAATATAAAGGTCGAGGGTTTCGTTGCGGGTCTGGAATTCCTTGGAACTTAATTCCTCGAAGCGGGCAAGGCGGGCCTTGCTCTTGACCTGGCGGCCTTTCGGATTCTGGCGTACCCATTCCAGTTCGGACTTGATCGCCTTGTCCAGCGAGGCCTGCTGGCGCTGTTCCACTTCCAGGCGCTTTTCCTTGGCATCGAGCCAGTCGCTATAGTTGCCTTCATAGGGAATGCCGTGGCCGCGATCCAGCTCCAGGATCCAGCCGGCGGCATGATCCAGGAAGTAGCGGTCATGGGTAATGGCGACCACGGTGCCGGGATACTCCTGCAGGAAGCGCTCCAGCCAGGCAACACTCAGGGCATCAAGGTGGTTGGTGGGCTCATCAAGCAGCAACATGTCCGGTTTTGACAGGAGCAGACGGCACAGGGCCACACGGCGTTTTTCACCACCGGAGAGGTTCTTCACCTCGGCATCCCAGGGCGGCAGGCGCAGCGCATCGGCGGCAATTTCCAGCGTGCGGTCAACGTCCCAGCCACCGGTGGCATCAATCAGTCCCTGTAATTCCCCCTGGCGCTCCAGCAGGGCATTCATTTCGTCATCGCTCATCGGCTCGGCAAACTTGTCACTGATGGCATTGAACTCATCCACCAGGTCCTTGATTTCGCGAATACCGTCCTCGACGTTGCCGCGTACGTCCTTGCTTTCATCCAGTTCCGGTTCCTGGGGCAGGTAGCCGACTTTCAACTCGGGCTGGGGGCGGGCTTCACCAAGAAATTCGGTATCAACGCCGGCCATGATGCGCAGCAGGGTGGATTTTCCGGCGCCATTGAGACCGAGTACGCCAATCTTGGCGCCAGGGAAAAAGGACAATGAAATGTCCTTGAGGATTTCGCGTTTCGGTGGGACAACTTTTCCTACACGATTCATCGTGTAAACAAATTGTGACATATTTTTATCCTAATAAAATCAGTAGCTTACGTATGCCTATATCTCGTTGTGAAACTTTTGTTAAACAATCTTTCTTATAAACATAAGACAAAACAGTCACTTACACAGTCACTGAGTAGATACAAACAGTGAATTGAATTTTTGTCATTTTTGAACTTTTTATGAAATGTTGTATAAAACTTAATGTATTTCTTGCTCAATAAGGTCCTTAATGGTTTTTGTTGATCTGTTTATGGCGCCTATGAGGTCTTAACCGCCGCCCTCCATTCTTGATATGCCATATTCAATAAAT
>Ga0181580_10002250_pt1 | contig 15621 bp, 10 predicted proteins | sample 071ome_23_FD_132413 | JGI IMG/M metagenome (GOLD analysis project Ga0181580, IMG submission 132413) | Coastal salt marsh microbial communities from the Groves Creek Marsh, Skidaway Island, Georgia - 071403BT metaG (megahit assembly) | ecosystem: Environmental > Aquatic > Marine > Intertidal... | reverse complement strand
TGGAATAAGTGTCGATTGATAAGTTCGTTTTCACTCCAACGACTGATATTCGTGAGTGATTGAGTCCGAGTGCACAGTCACGTATCTCATGCCCGAAGGATCGTCTCCCAGCGGGTATCCGACTGGCCCGGAGGTCACCACCTCGACACCATCAGCCGACACCACGTTGTTCTGATGCATGTGACCTGCGAAGTTGGCAATGATCCCGTGATCCCTTGCGATCTCCATTAGTGGCAGGCGATAGGTTTTCTGGATCGACCACGTGTTGTCGGCTTCGCTCGGAGATTTTATGAACAGCGGATGGTGGCTGAGAAGCACAACCCGCGTATTGCCCACGCTGCTGGCAATTGTTGCTTCGGACTCAACGAAATCGAGTTGTTGCTTCGCTTCGTCAGGCAATGCCTTTGGAGCGGATAGCACCGTAGAGTTGATGACTATGAATCGAACGTCCTGTACTGAAAATGAGTAGTAGTCAGGACCGAAATATTTTCGATATTTGTCGAGGTACTCTTCAACCGGGTTTTTGTGATCCAGTGATACATCGTGATTTCCGGGAACCCAGTGGAGCGGGATCGAATCGTCGAGCAAACCGCCAATCCGAACAGCTTCTTCGAGCTGGGCATCAACGTTCGGTTCGTTGACCATGTCACCGCATACTGCCACGAACTCCGGTTGCGCTTCGTTGGCGCGTTCGATGGCCCGCGTGAACAGCTCGGTCTCAGGCGCGAAGCCTTCCATTTTGGGAGCTTTGCGAAGCTTTATCCCTCGCTCAGCGAAGGCCGCGATTTCCTCGTCGGTCTTACCGCTCGACATTGCAAACAAACCGAACTGGGGATCGGCAAGTTGGATGAATTTGAATTCACTCATGTGCCTTGCTTTCGAGAACTGTCCGAACTATCCCTCTCGCCCTAACAGAGCTAGGAGGTTGGTTTGAGCATTATCGCTACCTTGCCCTGAAGTTGGATCTTTGAAGACAGACCGATATCCGTCATTTCCAGCGATCCGTTCTGCAAGCGGTGTGCAGTTTTCGACAAGGTATGCATCAAGTGTTGCATTTTGCTTCGATCCGACCGCAATGTCCCACCCATGAATCAGCGTATCCAAGAACAACTGGCTAGCGTACTCAGCGCCGGACACAGGACCGGAAGAAATCTGGCAGGTTCGCGACATTGCGTCTGGCTCGGTAAGCACAGCCTTAACTTCGGCGGCAGTCTTCAGGTAGACACCTTTGGGATCGTTCCCGACAAGATCACCTTCGAACTTGTCACCGACTTCTTCGATGGTTTGTCCGTTGAACAGGGCGACCATCCACACGTTCTCGTAAACGATGTGGTTCACAACATCTTTCACGTCCCACTCGTCACAAGGGGTGTCGTTGCCCCATGCGCCATCGGGGACATTGCTTACAAAATTGATCGTCGAATCAAGAGATTTGAGGTAACAATCTGAGATTACCTCTGGGGTGAGTTTTTGATTATTCATGTGTTTGCCTAAACTAGTCCGGTTTTGTACCACAGCCGAAGTAACAGCTTGCGGTATCAGACTTGAACTGCGTCCTTAGATGACCGATCTTGGAAAAGGGTGTAAAGTCCCGCCGGACATTCGAGCCAGAATCTGTGGACACAACCCGAACATGCTAGAAACAAACGCCCGACATATAGATTACGCAGAACTTTGTGAAGCTATTGCTCAGTCGCCTGAAGAGTTGGATCGACTAAAAGCAACCGGTAGCTACAAGGACGCGACAAAGTCGTTCAAAACTGTCCTTGATGGACGAAACCGTGCTGCAGCAATTAGCTCGCCTGGTGGTGCGCCTTCCGATCCTCATCTTCACCCGGATTTCAACGAGTTCTGGATCATCCTCGGAGGCGAAGTTGCCTACGACATTGGCGAATACGAGCAGCTCGTTGGCACGTTCGGTGACATCGTCATAGCGCCATGCGGATATCGTCACGACATTAAGCCGTGGAAGGGCGATCAGTGCATTCGAATGGTGGTTGGCCGGGAAGACTCTAACCACGATTTGAAAGGTGTAGTCCCGGCTCGAACTATCTCAATCCCGGAAGATTGGGAGCCGCCCAATATGATCCACACCAAACTTTCGTACATGATCGAGCGTCACGGTTTGGAGTCGAACTGGGCGGAAGAAGTTCTGCTCGATCAACGCAACCGGATGAACATGATTCATACCTTGCCGGGCAGTTCCAATCGACCTCACTGGCATCCAGACATGGACGAGTGGTGGTTCATCGCAAAAGGTGAAGTTGAGTTCAAGGTTGCCAACGAAGATGCCTTCGTAGCGAAGCGCGGCGACATCGTATTTGTTGAAGCAGGAACTTCGCATGCGATCAGGACTGTGGGCGATGAAAGCTCAATCAGGTACGCAGTTACTTCACCGGATGTAATTCACTACTTCCTCGACGACCCGGACGCCCCAGCACCACCCAACGGCTAAACCCGGGTACTACCAGAGAGTCAGTGAATCGTTGAATAGGGCTGTCAGTTCATCTGCCCCTGTTGGCTTAGGCGCGAGCTTGGTCACTCTGTGCTGAGGCAATGTGCCTTCGACTAGCGCGGGCACATCGGCTGCGGTGTAGCCAACTCCACTGAGCCCATTCGGCATCCCGAGCTCTCGCAAGATGAAGATGAGCCGGTCAGCGAGTAGATCTCCAGCGTCTTCTGGTCCCGCGCCTGTTGTGTCGGCTCCAAGCAATCGAGCTGCTCGCAAATGCCTCTCCGGATTTGCCGATGCCGTGTAACGGAAAACAGCTGGTGCGTTCAATATCACCGCCATTCCATGCGGAACGATCGGCTTATCCGACGGGTAGTCATCGGGAACGAATTCTCTGACCAAACCAGACACGGGGTACGACATTCCGTGCGGCAAGTGAACACCGGCATTTCCGAATCCAACTCCGGCAAATGTTGCTGCGAGCGACATGTTTGATCGGGCTTCAGTTTCGTTTTCGAGTACCGCGGGAATGATGCTTGATCCGACCATTTCCAACGCAGCAAGTGCCCAGACATCGCTAATGGGATTCGCCCCCTGGTAAGCAGGTCGGTGCGCAGGGGTAGCTGGAGCCTCACGCTCCGAAAAGGGCAGGGCAGTGAACGATTCGATCCCATGACAAAGCACGTCGAAACCAGAGCAGGCTGCGACCATTTTTGGAAGAGTTTTCGTGTTTTCTGGATCAACTAGTCCAACATCAGGTCTTAGTGACCTGTGGGCGATTCCGGTCTTTGCACCAAGTTCCTCAAAGTCGAATATCGCGACACCGGTCGTTTCACTGCCAGTACCAGCAGTGGTTGGGACAGCAACGAGCGGTCTAAGCTCTCCGGGAACCGGCGTGCCTTTACCTATCGGTGCGTTCACGAACTCAAGGAAATCTGCGTCAAAGGTTGAATACAGATTCGCTGCCTTGGCGGTGTCGATGCTTGACCCGCCACCGACCGGGATAAAGCCGTCAAATTTACCGTCTTTAGCGAACTGGATGGCATCTTTGAACGAATGATCAGTCGGCTCTACGCTGACCTGATCATAGATTGCGAAATCGACGTTGGCGTCTCGAAGCGATTCCGCTGTGTTTGCGACTGCTTCAGACGTAGCCATCCGAGGATCCGTAACAAGCATTGCGCGCTCAACGCCCAACCGCTTCATTTCGTAACCGGCTTCTCTCGTAATCCCGGTTCCGAATTTGATCGAAGAAGTGTCGATTGTGAACGCGTTTTCTGTTCGAGGGGTGCTCATAATTTAAGGAAAGACCAATGTGATTTGTCGAGGAATCGAAAGGATATCGAAAGAAATCCCGTGAACGCATGATTTCGAACCGCTAATATCTGTGCACTCAAATTCGAATCATCAAGAGAAAACCATGCGCGTAGTTCAATTTATTGCTCCCTCCACCGGTCGGCACGTTGGATACATCGACGGCTCTGACGTAGTGGATGTCACCGCAAACGACCCGGCACTGACGTCTGTATACGACGTGTTCCAAGCATCTCAGTCAACGGGAAAATCCTTCGACGAAACACTCAGTGCAGCGGGCAGTGGGGCACCGATGCTGAACTACGAAAGCCTTCTGGGGGCAACGGTAGGTGGAAGTGACCCATATTTGATCGTACCGTTCGATCACCCGGACGATCACCGACTGTTCGTTACAGGCACAGGACTGACTCACACCGGGAGTATGGAATCCCGTGACCAGATGCACTCAGGGGATGAAAAACCCGCTGAGGAACCGGTTACCGATTCAGCAAAAATGTTCCAAATGGGAATCGAAGGCGGAAAGCCGGCGACGGGTCAGCGGGGCACTTCGCCGGAGTGGTTCTACAAAGGTAACGGCACGATTGTTCGCGGGCCCGGAGAGGCATTGGAAATTCCAGCGTTCGCCCTCGACGGTGGTGAGGAACCAGAACTCGGCGCGTGCTACTTCATAAGCAAAGACGGCGTGCCACACCGGATCGGATTCACTCTAGGAAACGAGTGGTCGGATCACGAGACTGAGCGGATCAACTACCTGTATTTGGCACCTTCCAAGCTGCGATCGTGCGCGATCGGTCCCGAGCTCATAACAGACTTCGCGTTCGACAAACTAGAGTTGGAGTGCAAGGTTGAGCGTAACGGCGAGGTCATCTACGACAGCGGTGTCTTGTACTCAGGTGAACAGTACATGTCGCACACGCTCGCGAACTGCGAAGACCATCATTTCAAATACCCTCTACACCGTGTCCCTGGCGATGCACATATCCACTTTTTCGGCACCAGCCAGTTGAGCTTCAGCAGTCGGGATTGGAAGTTCCAACCGGGTGATGTGATTACGATTTCCAGCGATGGATTCTCGTCTTCCTTGTCGAATACGGTGGTCGCCGGCGACATATCAGAGGGCAGCGTCATAAACGTTGTCAAAGCCTGATAGTAGTTGGTGACGATACACTAACGCCCGTAGTGGTTGATGCCGGGACTAGATGACGCCTTGCTCGAACAATTTTGAGGCGTATTTAGGGGATCGACGTTTTTGACATGACCGCACAGTTTGACGAACTTCCATATCTGGATCCTGCCGAAGAGAAACTCTCTATCGGTGAGTTAAACGTGCTGCAAGAAATCGCAGCCCTTACCAGTTCAGCTGGTGACATTACAGATGTTTACTCATCAGTCGCAGCCCTGGTCGCTGAACTAATCGACTGGGACGGAATTATTGTCAACACTCCAAACCCCGATGGAGTGAACTTCGACATTCGACTTCGAGAAGGTGATATTCCACCTGGGCGCGGTGCTGGGGCGAAGTTCGAAATCGAAGGCTCACTTTTTGAAGAGGTTCAAAAAGTGCGCCAGTCGGTCCGGATATCCGTCGCGGAAACGAATACAGCTGAGTGGGCGATGCGAATGCCTGGAATCAGAGGGTCGCTGCTCGCAGGTGTGAAGTCGTTTCTTTCGACACCACTGATGTCACAGGGTGAGTTAGTTGGTGCCCTGTACGTTCAATCTGTTCGAACCGCGGCTTTCAACGACCACGATCGATTGCTGCTTGAAAGAGTCGCAATGTTGCTCGGACCAGCCATAGCGCGGTTCGATGCGCTGAGAGAGCTCGAGATTGAACACAATCGAGCTCAGTGCCTGTTGTTGATAGGAAAACTGTTTCTCGATGCCGACAATTTCGACCAGGTGCAGGACAAATTCTTCGAATACATGTCCAAAGAATTGCCTATCGATCGATCAGCAATAGCCGTGATCACGGACGATGGCACAGCGCTGCAAGACCGGTACATGTATGGACTTAAGGTACCGGTCTGGGACGATCAAGCTGCCATTAAATTGGATCAACTCGAACCGAACGGGATAGATGTCATTAGTCACGGCTACATACTTCCGCCTGATGGAATGGCAAATGCCGATCCCGATACTTCTCCTGGATTGCATGCCAATTACAAAGCTGGCCTTCGTTCCGCTATGTTCGCCGGGCTACGAGTTCGCGGGCAACTGCTGGGAACTATCAACGTTAAATCTAAGGTAGAGAATGCCTACACACCGGAGGATCTCCAGTTCTTCGAGCAGGTAACAAACCGCCTTTCAGAACTGCTCGCACGTTCGTTGGCAGTCGAGGCGGAAGAGGTCTCACGAAAACAAACCGAGAAACTGAGGGGATCTGAGCATGAGGTTCAGCGCATGCTCGATGTAACGCAGGTTAAACAACGCCTCCTTACCTCGGCGTCGCATGAACTAAGAACTCCTCTAACCGGAATCTTGGCATTTACTGATCTCCTGGCTCGAAATAGATCTGGAAATCTAGAAGACAAGCAACTCCGTTACCTCTCGATTGTCCGCAAAAACGCGGAAGAGCTCTCAGGCAAGATAAATGCACTTATTTCGCACGCAGACCGCGACCGCGAGTTGGTTCAGGTCAATATCGAAAGCTTTGATCTGCTCGAAATGCTTACTGAACTCGTGACCGACAGTAGCCCTAAACTTGTCGATACCGGTCACGATTTGAAAGTCGACTGCAGTGCGGGACTGGTTATCCAGGCGGATCGTCGACAGCTGATGGTCGCGTTGTCCAACCTGATCGAAAACGCTGCGAAATACAGCCCTTCCAACACAACGATCTACATGGCCGGCAACGTGGACAAACATGAGGCCAGAATTACCGTAATTGACGAAGGTGTAGGCGTCGAAGCTGATCATACCGAGACGATTTTCGATCCGTTCGACCGTGGCGAAAAAACCGGGATGTCCGACGAACCGGGCGCCGGGCCAGGGCTTTCCTATGTCAAGGCAGTCGCTCATGCTCATAACGGCGATGCATACTATGAGCACGCCAAAGACGGCGGCGCCAAATTCACGATAGTTATCCCGGTTGACGTATAGGACTCAAGAGCGCTGTCGGCCCTTTTAGGAATCAAAACCGGGGGGGGCTAAGAGCTCGTTGTTAGAGTTCTGCAGTTCAAATGAGCCCTTTGGCTGATACTTAAGTATCACCGCCTTCACCAAATCTTGACTTTTCTACACGGTACCCATATTTATTCGCGCTTCGGTCAAGTCCATGATCTACGTTCGAAACGTGTGATTTCGGAGTGACCTGGTTGTTGCGAGCGTTTGACATATCCAGCTGGTACCGCATTGTTGCGATGTCGGCATCGTCGCTATTCTCGCGAGCGTGACCGTTCTGTCTGCATCTGCCGACAACAATGGTGATGACGACGATGACCGGGGTAGGCGAGGCAGGGACAACCTGACCGAAGTTGTCTACGTCTGTGTAAATATCCGAAGCGGAATCATGCGTGCCGTCGACGGCGATACCGAATGTCGAAACAGAGAACTGATGGTGTCGTGGAATGCAAGCGGCGGTGTGGGTCCTGTTGGACCAGAAGGCCCTCAGGGACCTCCAGGTCCAGTCGGTCCAGAAGGACCTCAAGGTCCCCAGGGTGAGCAAGGACTCCCCGGTGAAGTCGGTCCTGCCGGTGCCGATGGCGCACCGGGGCCACAAGGTGAACAAGGTCTGCCCGGCGAGCAAGGTTTGCCCGGGGAACAGGGTCCTCAAGGACCGCAAGGTCCTGCTGGTGCTGATGGTGCACAAGGACCGCAAGGAATTCAGGGTATCCAGGGTCCAGCCGGAGCTGATGGTCAAGATGGAGCCGATGGACTGGACGGTGCAGCAGGAGCAGATGGTGCAGACGGTACCGATGGATACAACTGCTGGGACACCAACCAGAACCATGTGAATGACTTCGCGGAGGACGTTAACAGCGACAACTTCTGGAATGTTCTCGATTGTCAGGGCGCAACCGGTGCTACTGGTGCACAGGGTCCTCAAGGCCCCCAGGGTGACCCCGGTGTCTCCAACCTTATTAATTTCAGCTGTCCTACGGGCGAAGTTGTAATTGGCTTCGACTCGCTCGGTGATCCAGTATGTGTCAGCTTCGCTTACTTGATCGATAACCCACCTGTGATCGACGCGATTGGTGATCGCACGATTCTTCAAACGGACACTGAGATTGTGAGTGTGTCGGGATCGGATTCTGACGGGGACGACATAACGTTCTCACTCGACACGTCGCATACATTCATCTCAATCTTGGACGGCGGTGCAGGCAACACCGCAACTGTAACGATCAGTCCAGATCACGGAACCTCTCCGGGTACATACCTCGTTACGGTGCGTGCGTCATCTAATGTCCGCAGTGAAACAGAATCGTTCAGTGTCGAAGTCGTAGCTGATGCTCCGCCTGTTGTTTCACCAGTCACAATCTCAATTGTCGAACCTGACGGTGCTTCTGTTCCTGTCACCGGATCCGATCCGAACGGACACTCAGTAGCGCTGAGTTTGGAATCTGCACCTGGTTGGCTGTCACTGACCGGGGGGAACACTCTGGTGATTGCCGATTCGACCGGTCTGAGTGGCGGTTCGCCATACTCGGCGACTCTTAGAGCCACCGCCAACGGTCTGATCACTGACGCAGCGGTGACAATCAACGTTTCGCCTCCGGCCGACACAGCACCGGTCGTAAACGCCATATCTGACCAATCAGTAGACGAAACCGACACGCTCAGCCTGCCAATTAGCGCTACCGATGCTGAAGGCGACTCGATCGTGCTCAGCCTCGTTAGCTCGCATCCGTTCGTGAACATCACGGATAACGGCACCGGCGACGGTACGGGCACGCTCGACATCACGCCACTGCACGGTGACAACGGCTCCTACACCGTTACTGTACGGGCAACAGCAAATGGTTTGACCGGTGATGGCAGCTTCACGCTGAACATTCCGGAGGACCTTCCACCTGATCTCCAGACCCTCTTCAACCAGACATTGACTGAAGGCGACTCGATTTCTGAGGTACTAAGTGCCACGGATATAGATACCGAGATCATCTCGCTATCTCTTGAATCGGGACCAGTTTGGCTGAGCGTGGTGGAAACCTCATCAGCATCAAACGTGGTGACCGGATCTCTGACAGGCACGATCCCGACGGGCGCAGCAACACTCAGCCCGTACACAGTTACCGTTCGAGCAACAGCGAATGGTCTCGTTGACGACGAAACATTCACGCTGAACATCACTCCTGTTGCCGTAGATGACCCGCCAGTTCTCGACCCAATCGGCGATCAGCTCGTCCTCGAAGGCCAGTTGACTAGCGTCTCGTTGAGCGCATCTGACCCAGAAGGCGACACGATGGTTGTGTCTCTGTTGTCAGGCGAAGCATGGATGTCTGTTGCAGACGGGGGCACTGGCGATGGATCCGGAACTCTTGAACTTACCCCACCGTTTGGTACATCCGGGTCGTTCTCGGCAACCGTTCAGGTTACCGCGAACGGGCAAACAGATTCAGAAACGATCAACGTCACTGTGACCGACGTAGCAGTATTTGATGACTTCAACTCATCCCCACTGACTCTGCCAGAGCACCTGCCCGTGGTGAACGTAAACGGAACTCCATGGGTTGAAAGGGTCGGAAACTGGGGAATCTCAGGCGGGCAACTGACAGAGCTTGATCGATTCCAGGGAGGCGGTGACAAACGTCTCACCATTGATGCAGGTTTGAGCAGTCTAGACCTAACATCAAACATCACCTTCAATGAAGGAGTTGTGGGTCTCGTACTCCGGTACGAAAGTGAAACCTCATGGTTGATGGTTTGGTACGACGATTTCCAGGGGCGTTTGAAGATGGCGCACTACAATGGATCATTCTTGACCTTCTACGTTGACGAAGCGTTTGCGTGGACACCTGGAACCCAGATGGAATGGGAAGTGAAACAGGTTGCAGAAGGCACCGTTCAGTTGTACGTAGACGGTGCTGCGATCCCTGTAATTGACACTGTCGTGCCTGTCCTTTCAAGCTCAACGCAGTATGGTCTGTTTGACTTCGCGGGAGCGTTTGGAAATGGATCTACAGGGAATTTCTTCGACGATTTCACATTGAAGTAGGTAGGATGGACTCGCTGATAAAGAGCACAGGACAAAAGCCTGTGCTCTTTTTTATTTGGACTATTCTCAAGCGAACCGCTGATTCTCATCACAAAATCACTTGTCGCTGTTTTGCTGCGAGTTATCTGTGCCAAACAGGGCAACCAATAAGCGTTCGAGAGCTATAGATATACCGTTGAATGCCCATACGAAGGCACGGATGAAAACGGAACTGAGCGTCACACCATTGGCGAAGGCTGAATCAATACTTCTCCCTAGACCGAACACGATGATCCTGATCCGCTTTACCGCATTGGCCTGTGGTTGACTTATCGACCTTTGGGAACGCGTTGTCGAGGAGTTATCTACTCCCGAATATTGTGACGCTGGTTGTCGTTTCAAGTTCGTTGTAACGCGTGGGGCGTTTAGTACTTCACCTCGGTGGTAGTTGACTTTGGGTTCTCTGGAACTTGGTGTTTCTGGATCCCTGCTTCCAGATAAGAGCAAACGGGGGTTGAGTCGGCGAATAAATCCGGCATCTTTCCCTTTCCTGGAAATCGAGATAACGATCCTTGGAACTGGGAATTCTTGAGTGCCCTGTAGTTTTATATCGTATTTGACCGAGGCCCTAACCATTTCTAACAATAATCTGGAGGTCAGTGGTTCGGAACACTGCAATTTCAACTCAACTTGCGATCCAGAACGTTGAGAATTGAAGTCTTTGATCGTTGGTTCATTCGCTAGTTCGTCTAGAAACACACTCGGGTTCGAGGTTGATCCAACAATGATTATTGAAGCGCGATGAAGCATTGAGCTGATGTACTCGGTGACAGGGTTTCATTCTTTCATACCAGGTACGTCAGTCTCAATGTGCATCCTTAAGGTATAGGCATCACACGGAAATTATCGAATACGTTCTCGTTACCCGTTTCGATTTCCGACGCATACAGACCAACGTAAGAATTGGAGGATCCAGTGGAGTGGGTTCTAGTCAACTGGGTTACCCCGTCTACTTTGAACTGGTAGTTGTCACCTTCGGAACGAATCGCCAGGTTGAAGCTATCACCGACTGTCCAGGAGAGGCTGATCCTACCGAGCTCGGCGGTCTGGCTTCTAGCGACGATGGAACTGTCGCCATCGAAATACCACATTACGTACTCAGAATCGTTGGAAGTAGAACGCGTCACGACACCCATTCGAGGGAACATATTTCTTGCGAAATGAGTAGTCCACTGTGGTCCATTCCTGGTTATATCCACAGAAACTTCGTGGTCGGCAACTCCAGCATCGATGATGATGCGACGATCCGAAATTCCATAGTCGAACGCGCCGGTTTCTACAGCTGAATTCGAAGCGATCTCCCAGTCACCCCGACTTGTCGACTCATCCCAGAGCGAGGCTGTTGGGGCAATATCAGGATTACGCCCATCTATGACAGCACCGTCCGTGCCGGTAAACACGTCCTGCACAATTGGTGTTGGTATCGGAGTAGGAGTCGGAGTTGGTGCGCCTGCAGGCAAATGCAACAAGAAATCATCGAACCGGTCTTCATGGAATCCGTTCCTGAAAATTCCCGCCCACGTTGCACCCGGCAGGTCTCCGTCCGTGATCGTGAAGACTTTTCGTTTTCCTATATAGGCCTTGATCTGATCACCTTTGACTCGAACCGAGATAGTCCTTCTGCCCCCGTGTTTCCAATTGGCCTGAGCTGAGCCAAGGGTGAAGAACACTCCACCAATCTTTTTGCCAAGCACGACATCACCATTCGACTGAACGAAATACAGGAAACCGTTGCGGCTGCTGGGCGCTAACCCACCAAAGGTGATACCGGTACGGCCACCATCCCAAATTTGCTCTGAGGTGATTACATATTCGTCTCGGCCTGTATCGATGAAAGAGAACTTGTCACCGGCGTCTTCCTCCAGTTCACCGATTTTGAAATTGAAGAACTTCCACTTTCCTGATTGGATCTGCCAGCCTTTTCCGCTCGGATCGTGATCAGGTGATCGGTTCTCGATCAGGTCACCGTTGTAGTAGGTGAACGAGTCGTATAAATATGCCCCAGAAGGAACCGCCGGTGGACTGAGAGTTTGCGGTGGAGCGACACCGACGGTGCCATCAGCTTGCAGCAGTGCAGGTGAATTCCTGACCGTGAAGTTGTCGAATAGATTACTGCTGTCTTTCGAAAACAATCCGGCGCGTTGCGATGTATCCATGCCGGTCCCAATGGCAAGGACGAGGACTTGGATTTGATCAGTCGAGTCGGCGGGATCATCGATGTAAACACGTGCGTTTGAACCATTGATCCTCACACGCATATTTCGGGTATCGCCTGAAGTCCAAGAGTAACTGGCTCGTCCGAACTCGACGAACGCACTGTCAGATGGTCGTATCTTGCCGGCAACGATGTTCGAGCCTTCGTAGAAAACGATTGCACGGTCGTTGCTTGCATCAACAGACCATGCAAGGCCCGCTACTCCTGTAACCCAGGTGACATCAGCACTTATGTCGGCATCAGCAGTCGCGGTACCGATTGCCGTGATTTGATCACCTGAGCCGCTCGCGGTCAGAAGTCTTGCCTGGCCACCGGCAGTTACTTCCCACGTTCCAACAATGTCGGACCATGTTTCGGATCCAACAGTTCTACCTGAGAGTGATCCCGCTCCCGTGTCGAAGTTGTCTTGCAGAACCAGCGAACCAACGGGAGGAGTTGTTGGAGTAACCACGTCTCCCAGTGCTCTGACCCTGAAATTGCCGATAGAAGACGACGATTCGTTCATGTAGTAGAGGCCGATATTGGTGTTCTCTCTCAGTTCAGAGTCGGTCGCTGATGCGGCTTTCTTGCCTCCGAGGAACAGCTCGATTGAAGAACCGTTAGTAACAACCCTGATTTGCCTGGTAGTTCCGTCAGGCCATTTCACCTTCGATGAATCTAGCAGATAATCCACACCAGCTATCGTCTTGATTAGATAACCTCTGCGCCCGTCGAAAACTCCGCGGTAGTTGTTCGAGGAATCTTTCCATCGGAAGGCAATGCCAACTTCTGAGGTTTGACCAGTTCGAGTGAAATCGACTGTTATGTCTGTATCTTCCAGGCGACCATCGATAACGGCGTAATAGGGAGAGTCCAATCCAAGGGTATTTCGCACTTCTTTCCCCGAAGACGCGATTTCAAAGTTCGGACCGAACTCAACCTTCCAGCCACCTCCAACGACATCAACTTCGGGGGAGTGACTGGTCAAAGTTGTCCCTGGGTTGTCGGTGAACGTGTCGTTTACTACGGTCTCGGCAGCTTCAGCGAATCGTTCGTCCGCAGACGCGCTCATGATCCCGACTGCCAGGAGGAGAGTCGAAATGAGTATGAGTGTTGTCGCTACAAACTTCATCTACTAAATGAATACGCCTTCACAGCGGAGTTGGACTCTATTCCTATCTTAATAATCCGCATAAATACGGGCTCATGATTCTCATAAGGTTTACATAAACGAGTGGACGGTTGATGTTGATTCGATTTCTTGTGTCCAGTTTCTCGTGGTGTACCCAGACTTCATCACTGTGAAAGTCCATTCGCCAGCAATCCCAGTGAATTGACCCTGTCCAGTTCCGTCCGTTACTGCGCTGAAAGTACCACCATTGCCGTCGGTCACATCCACAGTTACACCGCTTAGGACAGGGCCACCTGCGCCGTCGTGGATGTACAACGAGAGCGTCACAGACTCACCTATGGTGGTGAACGTTGAGACCGTTGAGAAGAAACCGTTTTTAGTTGTGTCTCGGTCGTCGTTGAGGGCCTGGACCTGCCAGTAATAAGTGGTGCTATTCGGCAGTGCGATGGACGGGGTATAGGTTGTATCCGTTGTCGTAATGCTGATTACACAAAGTGGACAATCGTCTGAAGTGTTGTCGTTAGGCAGTTCAGACTGCAATTCCGCTGCGGTGATCCAGTATTTGTTCGCGTTTAGTACGCCGTCCCAACTTAGAACCGGGAAAGTCGCTACACCCGTGCTGCCACTTGAGGGTGAAGTATTGGATGGAGCGCCGTAAGTCAGCGGTTCGATAATGACTGGACCCCTCGCCCCTCCATGGGTCAGGTTTCCATACTGATCAATTACCTGGATTCGATACCAGAATTTTCCTGAAGTCTTTGATGTGTGACTCACCGTATTTTCGGAAGTTAGTCCGCTCTCTACGTTTTGCCCCACTTGAGTCCATGTTGTAGGACTTCCACCTGAATCAGGTGACTGCTGCAGGTCGACAGCCAGAAGCCCCGACCCACCATCGTCCTTTACTGAATACGTTGCACTAATTTCGCCACCAATCTCGATCAATGTTGTGTTGAGAGAATCAAAGATTAGGTCGGGGGGGATATCGTCGGCTGGACGAGGTGTTGCCGTAGCGGTAGGTATCAGAGTTGGTGTTGATGTCGGCTCCGGAGTGGGCGTCACGGTCGGCTGTGGAGTCTCGGTCGGGGTTGGAACCGGGATGTCTGTGGCCGTCGGAAGCTGCGTAGCGATCGCTGTCGGGGTGGTTGGTATTTCAGTTGGAACTAAAGTGGGTGCAAGAGTCGGGGTTGGTACACGCGTTGGTTGAGCGGTCGCCATCGGAGGTGCTGGTGCCGGCGTCGGAGTTGAGGTGGGTGTTACCGGAGTTGAAGTTGCGATTGACGTGCTACTTGGACTGCCAGCAGTCACCGACGGATTAACGGTTGAAACCGGACGAGGAGTGCTAGTACCAACAGGTTCGGAACCGAGCGTCGGCGTCACGGTTGCCCCAGCCGGATCGCATGCGGCGACCACCAGCCCAACCGCAATCGTGCAGAAAATGGCAAGCCAATTCAGCGCTTTTCTGAGGTTCAGGTACCAACTGAGGATATTCACTCTCAACAGCTTAATTTGTGCCATTAGTCTGGGAAAGCGCGACGTCATGACGAGAGCGTGAGTCACGCGTGACCCACATAAAACCTGCCAAACATTCATTAGATGTTGAAGGTCAACAAAAAATCCCCGCCTGAACGACGGGGATTATAAATTCGAAAATGGAGCGGCGGACGAGATTCGAACTCGCGACATTCTGCTTGGAAGGCAGATGCTCTACCAGCTGAGCTACCACCGCAGAACTGGTGTTCCTTGAATTGGAAGACATCCCAATTATAGCAAATCTGCTTTTCGGAAACAGTGAAGTAAAACACTTTAAATCGGTCAAAAACGAGTGTCTGCCTGCCAAAAAGTCAGCGTACGAAAATGGCTAAATTATCGAACTCAAATCGTTCTCAGAAAATCGGGTGGAATTTTACGGGGTACTTACAAAAAGTAAGTTAAAGGTAGAGTGTTTTATTCCCACTTTTTAGAGTGTTTTACTTCCAGAAAATTGACCGAAATTGACGGATATTATTGAGGAAATTGTTAACAGTATTCGGGCGTTAACAGGAGCTCAGTTTCCGAGCAGGGAGTGCTCCTCAGCCAGTTCTGTTTCACCTCGGTCAGAGTAAATCTGCGCTAGCAGCCGATGTGACAATTTCGCCTCCTCTGATCCGGGTTCTATTTCTGTTCCGGTTCGAAGAGCGGCTATTGCTTCGTCTTCGTTGCCAAGACCGAGCAGGCCGCGACCTTTGGCGTACCACGCGAGCGGCCAGGGCTTAGTTTTCAATTCTGTGGCGATGGCCTGATCGGCGTACTCAATTGCCAACTCGTATTCTCCGAGCGTAGGCATGTCAGCAGCA
>Ga0181580_10002232_pt1 | contig 15667 bp, 11 predicted proteins | sample 071ome_23_FD_132413 | JGI IMG/M metagenome (GOLD analysis project Ga0181580, IMG submission 132413) | Coastal salt marsh microbial communities from the Groves Creek Marsh, Skidaway Island, Georgia - 071403BT metaG (megahit assembly) | ecosystem: Environmental > Aquatic > Marine > Intertidal... | reverse complement strand
CTACTGCAAATATTTCTGGTTTATACAGTGCAATTACTGTAAACGGTGGAGTTAAAGATTTAACTGTAACAAAAGGTGTAAGTATCGATTTATCTGGTGCTGATGATCTTGTTACTGCTAATCTTAACTTAGTTAACAGTTATGATGCAGACTTAACTACACTACAAGCTGCTGCTGCTGCTAAGGGTAACAGTGTTACTTATACTGCTCAATTAAATAACATAGCTGCACCTCAATTAACAACTCTAACTTTAACAGGTAACTGGTTAGATCTTACAATTGATTCAGGTGAATCAAATTTAACTACTCTTTCAATAGATGGTAAATTTAACAACCTAAGTATTACAGCTGCTCCAGATTTAACATCTCTTACTATTTCTGATGATTCATCATTTGCAGATGTTACTCTAGTAAACAACCCTAACCTTGTAGTTGCTGATTTTGATCACTCATTCTCAGGAGCTCAAAGAACAACTGCTGCTACATATTCAACTGTAACAGTAACAGGGAATTCTAGTTTAGAAAAACTTCACTGGGCTGCAGATGACGTAGGTTCATTAACTGTAACAGGTAACGACAAACTAGCTGAATTAGACTTTACTGGTTTAGCTGATGACGGTGCTGCTACATCACCTGATGTTTTCGTATACGACAATGATTTAACTGCTGTTAAGTCTACAGATCTTGATGATGGTGATACTGAAGCTGCTTCTGGTGCAACTGGAGATTTAGGTAGTTATGATTCTGGAACTTCTGGAATGAAGACATTATCTACTTATCTTGGACACGTTGATGGTTCTACCAAGTTAGATGCATATGTTTCATTTGATACAGTTTCTACAGCTGTAGACAATGAAAATGATGCTGACACAACTAGTTTAAATGTTACTTATTCAAGTAATACTACATGGAACTATGCTACAGTAATGTATAAGACTAACGAAGTTTCAACTACTGCTCCAACTGGAGGAGTTGCTACTTATGCTAAAAGATCACTATTATTAGATCTTACTTACGTAACAGATTTGCAGTTATATGCAGGTGGAACGGATATTCTTGATATAAATGGAGATGGTATAGGTGCTAGATATGATACTTCAGGTCAGACTGTTGCTAACATATTAAATGCACTTAACGATGCTGATAACATTGCTAGAGCAGCTGCTAACGGAGTAACTTTTTCAGCTTCTGCAGGTGGTAACTCAACTGCAATAGTTCATATTGGTACTGAAAGAGATTCATCACTTTGGGAAACGTCTGCTGCAACTGTAACAGGTATTAACTTAACTGCAAGTGATGTTATTACTTTCAAAGTAGGTAATGCTACTGTAACTACTTCAGTTGTAACTAACCAAGGTTCTGCTTTTGGTAAAGTTCAAGCCGTAACTGATGCTGTTCAAGCTGCATGGGTTGCAAAAGTAACTTCTGCTTCAGAAATCTTATATGATTTTGCTAGCGCAAACGGTGAAGCTTCTTCAACTATTTCAAATGCAAAAGGAAATCAATTAACATTTACTGCTAATGATATAGGAACTGATGGTGCAGGATTAACAATTAGTCTAACTGCAGCATCTGTTGATGGAACTACAGAACCAATATTACCAGTTGCTTACGGTTTAACTAATTCTACAGCTGATAATACATCAACTGGTCCAGATGTAATTGTTACTTTTCTAGATACTGTTGCGGGTCCAACTAATAATAATATTGGTTTACCAGCTACAAGTGCAGTTTCAGGTACATTTAGTTTAGCAACTGTTTCATGGGTAATTTCTTCTCCGGTAGGATTAGGAGCATATGCTGATGCAATACCTGAGCTTCACACTAACTACAAACCAAATGCAGGTACTGGAAAAGCAGTTGCTGGTTTAAGTGGTGATCAACACTCAGATGAGTCTTGGGGTGATGTAACATATCCCGAAGCAAATAACTATCTTGAGAATAAAACTATTTCAACCGCTGCGGTTGCTCTTAAATCAAGATTAGGATGGTTATAATTACTTAAAAGTAATTAAGCAATAAAATTAAGGGCTTCTCACTTGAGAAGCCCTTTTTTTATTAATTTTGTCCAACATGTTAAAAGAATCTTACTTACAGTTTTTTTTTCTTTCTTTATACATATTCATTGGACTTGTTCCTAGGTTTGGAGCAATAGATTTTGCTAATACTCAATGGCTTTCATTGTCATTAATTAGTTTTTTTCATTCTCTATATAACTATAAAAGATTAATTAATATAAATTTTGGATGGATTCCATTACTATTATTGTTATTCAATGTATTTATTTTTTTATCGGGAATTTCAGCCAAAAACTTCCCTGAGTTTTTTATAGAATCTTCAAAAGTTCTAATATTAACTGTTGTTTTTTTTAACTGTTATATAGCCTTCTCAAAAGACAAGTTTTTGATTAGAGCATTATTTTTTTTAGTAGCAGCTATGTTATTAATTGAAGTTTTTAGTGTATTAAAAATATTTAGAGCAAATTATTATGCAAGTATAGTCGAGAAGGTTGGAAGATCAGCAGTCTATAGAGGAATAGCAGGAAATATTAATATTGCGGCATATTCTATGGTTTTTAAATCAATTGCTGTTTTATATTTTATTAATAATACTAAAAAAAATATTTTCAAGGTTTTAGGTGTTCTATTTCTTATACCAACTTTTTTTGCAATATCATTAACTGGTTCAAGAGGAGCTCTATTATCTATATATGTAGTGATCTTTTTATACTTTATGATTAATTTATATCAATATAACAAGACAAAAAATATAAGACATATTCTTTCTACCTTTTTTTACGTTATTCCCTTTTCAATATCTTTTATTATTACTGAATTGGTCTTTGACACACTTAGAACTTCATATAGAACAGCCCAAATATTCCAAAGAGGTTCTGCCTCAAGATTACAATATTGGATTGATGCAATAAATGCAACAATGGACCATCCTTTTTTTGGAGTAGGATTTGGAAACTGGAAAATATTTTCAATGTATTATAATAAAGACTATATGAGAGATTACGTAGTTCCTTACCACGCTCATAATGACTTTTTACAAATTTTTGCAGAAATAGGAATTTTGGGTGGATTGATATTTCTTCTAATATTCTTTTTTTCTTTTTATATCATCATAATAAATTTTATAAAAGAAAAAAAAGGAGAAAATAATATTCTTAAATTTTTATTTTTATCCATTATAGTTTATGCAATAGATTCCTCTCTAAATTTTCCAATATCAAGACCCTTAGTAGTTGTTACCTTTTTCGTTATTCTTGCATCCGTTGCTTCATATGATAATTCCCAGATAATAAGAAAAAAAAACTACTTAAGGTCATTTCTACCAATTTTATTTATCCTAGGATCATCAACATCACTATTAATTCAAAAACGCTCATATAATTCAGCTGTTCAACAGGTAAACTTATATGTTGATTATAATAAAGGTTCATTTGACGATCCGGTTGAAGAAATAGATTTGTATGAGGAGGATTTTCCAAATGTTACTCAAACCGCAATGCCAATTAAAGCAATAAAAGCTCATTACTATGCTCAAAGTAATCGAATTGATGAAGCAATTGATATTCTAAAGACAGGTCCAAAAAAATTTGATAATCCTTTTATTGGAATTTATGAAGCAAAGCTAGCCAATATTTATAATGATCTAGAGCAATATGATAGCGCATTCAAATATGCAACTATAGCTTATGATAAACTAAGTAATAATTTATATCACGCTGGCCATTTAATAAAATCTGCATCTGAATTAAAAAAATTTGATATTGTTAAGAAAGTCTTTGATAAGAATAGAAAATATAATGAAGAAGGTATATGGTATTTTTTCCTCAGAACTATGTATGCAAATTCTGTTGAATCAGAAATTGATATTGATTCACTCAGACAGATTAGTATTAAGGCACGAAATTTATTTCCTCAGAATGATCAAATAAAAATAATTTTTCAAGATTTAATATATGGTTACGAAAAACTGCAACAAGCTGAAGATTATTTTAATAAAGGATCAGATCTTTATAGTATTGGTGATTATGAAGGTTCATTCAATGAGTATCAAAAAGCTTCAAATTTAATACCTACAGAATATGCATATAGACAGAATATGGCTTTAGCTAAAATAAGTAGTCAAGATTTTGATGTGGCACTAGATATTTTAAACTACACAATTGATAGTCTAACAGTTCCTGATGAAAATGCTAGAATATATATATTACGAGGAGGTATTATGGTATTAAAAGGTTTAGCATTTGATGCTTGCCTTGACTTTATTACTGCTTTAGAAAAAAAAGATAAACTTGCTGAAAAATTAATTCTAGAAAATTGCTCTCAATTTTCTTCTCAATATAACCCAGACCTATAAAATGAAAAATAATAAAACAAAAATAATTGGTGTGATAGGTTTAGGATATGTTGGGTTACCACTAGCTGTCGAATTTGCCAAAAAATTTAAAGTTTATGGTTATGATATTAATCAAAATAGAGTAAAAGAATTAAATAATAGAACAGATAGTACTCTTGAGATTGAATCGCAAAATTTGGATAAAGTCTTAAATGATAAATTAATAATCACATCAAATATTGATGATATTAAAAAATGCAACATATTTATTATTACAGTTCCTACTCCTGTGGATAAGAATAAAGATCCTGATTTGACATTCCTTAAAAAAGCCTCATCAGATATAGGAAAAATTTTAAAAAAAAATGATATAGTAATCTATGAAAGTACAGTTTACCCCGGATGTACAGAAGAAGATTGTGTTCCAATTCTTGAAAAAGCGAGTGGGCTTATTTATAATAAAGATTTCTTCTGTGGATATTCTCCTGAAAGAATTAATCCAGGTGATAAAATCAATACTATATCCACAATTGTTAAGGTAACTTCAGGTTCCAATGAAGAAACATCAAAAATTGTAGATAATTTATATTCATCAATTATAGAAGCTGGGACTCATTTAGCGCCATCAATAAAGGTAGCTGAGGCATCAAAAGCAATTGAAAATGCCCAGCGTGACTTAAATATATCATTTATGAATGAACTCTCTATTATTTTCAATAAGATGAATATCGACACCAATGACGTACTAGATGCAGCAAGTACAAAATGGAATTTTTTAAACTTTAAACCTGGAATTGTTGGAGGGCACTGTATAGGTGTTGACCCATATTATTTGGTATACAAGTCAAAAAAATTGAACTATAATCCTAAGGTCATTTTATCTGGAAGGCAGGTAAATGACGACATGGGTAACTTTGTAGGAGAGTTAGTAAAGAATTTATTATTAAAAAACAGAATTGATATTAAACAATCTAAAGTTCTTATCTTAGGAATTACTTTTAAAGAAAACTGCCCTGATATTAGAAATTCTAAAGTGATTGATATCTATGGTTATTTAAAAAAGAAAGGTGCTGATGTATCAATTCATGATCCTTATGCAAATCATGATGAAGTTAATACTGAATTTAATGTTCAATTAATCACTAAATTTGATTTATATGATGCAATTGTTCTTGCTGTATCTCACAATGAATATAAAAATCTAGATATAATTAATTTAAAAAAACGAAAGGAATCAGTTGTATTTGACGTTAAGGGATTTTTAGATAGAAACATAGTTGATGAAAGACTCTAAAAAAGATAATTACTTTATTCATGAATCATCATTTGTTGATGACAATTGTCATATTGGTGAAGGAACTAAAATTTGGCATTTTTCTCATATTATGACTAAATCAGTTATTGGAAATAATTGTAATATTGGCCAAAATGTAGTTATTAGCCCAAAGGTTAAACTTGGCAATAATGTAAAGGTTCAAAATAATGTTTCAATTTATACAGGTGTTGAATGTGAGGATAATGTTTTTCTTGGACCTTCAATGGTCTTTACAAATGTTATTAATCCTAGATCTAGTATTGTTAGAAGGGATGAATTTAAAAAAACAATTGTTAGAGAAGGAGCATCTATTGGAGCAAATGCAACAATTATTTGTGGTGTCAAAATAGGTAAATTTTCTTTTATTGGTGCTGGTTCAGTTGTTACTAAAGATGTAAAAGATTATGAGCTAGTCTTTGGAAACCCCTCAATTCATAAAGGGTGGATTAGTGAATTTGGCGAAAAGTTGACCTTCGATAATAAAGGTAAAGCAACTTGTACTGGAAATGGAGATAAGTATATAATTAAAAACAACACGGTTGTAAAAATAATATGAAAAAATTTGGCCTAATTGGAGCAGCTGGTTATATAGCGCCACGACATATGAAAGCAATTAAAGACACTGGCAATGATTTGATTGCAGCTCTTGATATTTCAGATAGCGTTGGAATTATTGATAGTTATTTTCCTAATGCAAGTTTTTTTACTGCTTTTGAAAGATTTGACCGTTATATTGAAAAACTAAAATATGAAGAGTCTTCATTTCTTGATTATATCTCTATTTGCTCACCAAATTATTTTCATGATGCTCACATTAGATTTGCATTACGATCAGGAGCTCACGCTATTTGTGAAAAACCTTTAGTTATTAATATTGAAAACCTTGATAAACTTGACATGGTTGAACAAAAAACAAATAAAAAGATTTATAATGTTCTTCAACTCAGGTTACATCCTTCAATTGTTAAACTTAAAAATAAAATTATTAATTCTCCTGAAAAAAAATATGATGTTGAATTAACATATATTACATCTAGAGGAAACTGGTATGATTATTCATGGAAAGGGGATAAATCAAAATCTGGAGGTATTGCCACTAATATTGGTGTTCATTTCTTTGATATGCTTTGTTGGATTTTTGGTGAACAACTAAATATTAAAGTATTTAAAAATGATTCAAAAGTTTCATCAGGGTTCTTAGAGCTTAAAAAAGCTAATGTGAAATGGTTTCTTTCAACAGATAAAAATTATTTACCAGAACAGATAAGACTGAAAGGCATGACTACTTATAGATCCATAACAATAGATGGAGAAGAAATAGAATTCAGTGATGGTTTTACAGATCTACACACAAGAGTCTATGAAGATATACTTGAAGGTAATGGATTTGGTTTAAAAGATGCATATTCATCAATAGCTATTGTTGATAAAATTCGAAACATGAAAATATCTGGTTTAAAAGAAGACTATCACCCTTTTTTGAAATTCATATAATGTTTATTAAAGGAGCACTGTATAAATTTCTGAGAAATAACCTCTCAAAAACAAAATTTTTTTGGAAATATCGCCATCTATACGATCCCACTGTTTGGAAATCTTACAGAGAAGATTATGGCAGTTCAAGAAGAAAATATTATACAGACGTTATAAAAAAATATAATTTAAAATCTGTATTTGAGTTTGGTTGTGCAAGTGGACCAAACTATTTATCAATAAAGTTAAATCATCCAAAAGTTGTTTTTTTTGGTTATGATATAAGTAAATCTGCTATTCAGCAAATCAATCATATTAATTCAAGAGAGGTTTTGTTTTCTAACAAAATATCAATAGGTTCTATTGAAGATTTTTTGTTATTAAACGGACTGAAGAAATTTGATTTAGCTATTTTTGATAGAGTTCTCTACATGTTACCAAAAAAAGATATTGAAGATTTATTAAATAAATATTCAAAATACTTTAATTATGTTATAATAGAAGATTTTCATTCTGAAAATCCAAGATGGGATTCTGAAAAATATATTTTTGCTCAAAATTATATATTGATTTTAGAAAAATATAAATTTTCTTTACTTGAAAATAAAGTTTCAGAAATGCAATCCTCCTCAGCAAGTAACTTTGCAAGGAGATTATTATTTGTAAGCAATTAAAATGAATATTTTTAATCTAAATAGGGATAAAATTTTATATTTTTTTTTACTATTCCTTGAAAAAGCATCAGTTTTAGTTTTTCATTTTTATTTTATTAATAAAATTGCTCAAGAATTTTATGGTGTTTTTTCCCAGAGTAATTATATATCAGGTATTTTATCAAACATATTATTATTTGGTGTAGCCATACCTTTCGTAATTAATTCATCTTCAAAAAAAAATTATCAAGATGAATTATTTATGTTCTTCAAAAACCTTTCTTTAATTGTTAGTGTTTTACTTATAATATTTATTATAACCTTTGGCAATTTTTTCTCAGATTTAATTTTTGGGGATAGTAAGTACAAAATATATCTATTTGTTTTGGGATTTTTAATTATATCAGATATAGTATCTGAATACTTTAATCTTTTCAATAGAATTAGATCTAGGCTAATTACCCATTCTAAGTTTATATTTTTTAGATCTTTAGTTAAAATTATCTCACTAATAATTCCTTATATAATTTTTGAGGATTTTTTATTGGCTTATATAATTTCATCAATTTCATATATATTGTTTGTACTCTTATATAGTAAAAAAACGATAGGGTTAATATCTTTTAATTCTATAAATCTCTCATACTTCAACAAAACATCTGTAAAGAGTCTTTTCAGGGATGGTATGAACTTTTTGACTTTATTTTTACTTAATACATTTAGTACATTATTAATTAATTTAATTTTAGTAAATCAATTTGATGTTGAAACACTTGCAGTATATAGTTTTAACATGATGCTTGCGTCAGTACCAATATCAATTTTAAGCTATATAACCTTCTATTCATTAACAGATTTTTCTAATAATTATAATATTGACAAAAACATGAGTAATAAAATAATAATTAAAGATGCTGGATTTAGCTTAATTACATTCACACTATCATTCATTTTAATATACATATTATATGATAATATATTTTCAACCTTACTAAATGATAGTTATGCAAATAGAAATCTATTTATAATAATTTTTGTTGCAAATTTGATATACATGATCAATAATTTCATTCAATTTCCAATTCTCTCTGAAAAAAAATATTTCATCATAATATCTATAATAGGTTTATCAATAATTTTAAATCTATCTTATTTATATTTTAATATTAATTCAATCACAATACTAACACCCGTTATAGGGTTATTAATTGCAAATTTCTCTACACTATTTTTTTTACTCTTTTATAATTTGTTTTTAAAATATGTTAAATAATATATTGTTTATCGCACCATCAAATTCTATTCATTCTCATAAATGGGTAAACTTTTTTGATAAACAAAAAGATTTAAAAATCTCATGGGTAAGTTTTTATAAAAAAGATTCTAATATTGATATCTCTCCGAGTATTAATTATTACGAATTATCAAATCATAATGCACTAAAAATTTTCTTATTCCTATTAAAATTAATTAAGAAAGAAAAATTCTCGATAGTTCATCTTCACTATCTAGGAAAGTTATCCTATGTTACTAAATTTCTTAATATTAAGAATCTAATTGTATCTCCATGGGGAAGTGATATAAAGCTTCTAAAAAAAAATTCAATTAAATATTTTATTGTTAGAAAGATTCTTAATAGTTCAGATTTAATTACAGTAGATGCAGATTATATGTTTCCAATTATAAGTAGTATTTCTAGAAAAAATAATTTGAATATTAAAAGAATTAATTTTGGTACAGACACCAATTTTTTTAAGCCCAACAATAACCATAAAGTTTTTAATAAACCCATAAAGATTATTTCCTTAAGAAATTTAGAAAAAATTTATTCTGTTGAAACTATAATAAAAGCCGCAAAAATTTTGCGTGATAAATTTAAAATTCAGTTTAAAATTGACATATATGGTGATGGATCTGAAAAAGGATATTTAATGCAAATGATTAACAAAGCATCACTTGATAATTTTGTATCCTTGAAAGGAAAGTATCAATATAGTAACCTACCAACTATATTAAACAAATATGATTTATATATTTCATCTTCAACATCTGACGCAGGACTTGCAGCGTCAACATCAGAAGCAATGTCATGTGGAATAATTCCTATTGTTTCAAATAATTCAGAAAATGAATTTTGGATGTCAAATAACTCAGGGTACTTATACGAAACCTATTCATATAATGACTTAGCGAATAAAATTATTGATTTTATTAATCTAGACTATGAATCAAAGTTAAAACTTTTCCAAAATGCTAGAGATAAAATTATTGACTTCAATTCCTATGAAAATGAAATGACTAAAATGCTAAATATTTACAGAAAATATAATGAATCAAATTAATATAATAGCAGTTACAGATATAGAACATAGTTCTCCTAGAATTACTAATCTTTTATATTATCTTGATAATAAAAAATTCAATAAATATATAGTAGGCGCTAATCATACTGGGTTTATTTCAAAAAATGATTTACCAAATAATTTTTTTCAAAATATTACTCATAGGTCATTTATTCGATCAATTAATATTTTTAGATTTTTAAAAAGATCTAGTAATAATTATGAATCAAATAATAAAGTTAATATTAAGAGCAAAAGTTTTATTGGTATAAAAAAGGTTTTATTAAAATTGGTTTTAACTATTCTGTTTCCGGACCAATATTTTTTTACCGTTAGAAAATATATATCAATTACATCTAAATTGATTAAAGAAATGGATGGACCAATCATTATATTAACAAGTTATCCCTATCCTACACCTCATATTGCAGGATTTTTATTAAAAAGAAAATATAAGGATAAAATTATATGGATAACTGATTACAGAGATTTATGGACTTTGAATCATAATTATAGTTTTAACATAGTCAGAAGATTTTTTGACAAAATTCTTGAAAAATACATAACTGTTAATGCTGATATTATTACAACTGTTTCTAAATCGTTATCTAAAGCTCAATCAAAGTTTTTAAATAAAAATGTTTCTATAATTTATAATGGATATAGCTTTGACTATGAAGCTGAAATTAATATCAAATCATATAAAGAACGTTACTTTAAATATGACAAAAAATATATACTCTACGTTGGCTCTATTTATTTTGAAAACATGGATATAAATTTATTGACTTCTAATTTAAATAAGTATGATGAAAATTTTGAAATACATTTTATTGGCTGTCATTCTGATGTGCTTCAAAAAATAATTGAAGACAATAAACTTAATAATTGTATTAAACAGAATGGTAGATTTAGCAGAAAAGAGTCTATGTCAATTCAAAAATTATATGATTATCTACTTATGTTCGATTCAACAACTGATTCAGGGGTTATACCTCTTAAGTTTTATGAGTATATTCAGGCTTCCAATCCAATTTTGTGTGTTGGAGGGATAAAAAATTCGGAAGTCAAACAAATAATAAGAAAAATAAAGAGGGGGCATATACTCGAAAATTCTACTGATATGGATGCTTTTTTTAATCAAAAAATTCATTCAAACTTTTCAATAGACATTGAAGAATCTGTTAATTATAGTTATTCTTATGAGGCTAGCTCCAAAAACCTTGAAAATATAATTATTGATAAGATAAAAAATAACACGAAATGAATATTTGGATAGTAACCATTGGAGAACCACTAATTCATAAAGGAAGTAATCTTAGAATTCATAGATCTGGTCTGCTTGCAAAATATCTATCAGAAATTAAAAACCATAATGTCATTTGGTGGACCTCTTTATTTAACCATTTTACTAAAAAATTTGAATTTCAGGAAGAAGTTGATCTAGAGCCTAACAATAATTTAACCATTAAGTGTCTCAAAGGATCTGGATATAAAAAAAATATTTCTTTAGCACGCTATTATGACCATTATTTAATTCAAAAAAAATTTAAAAAAAAAATTAGAGGAGCTGTAAAACCTGATATTATAATTTGTTCATACCCAACACTAGGATTATGTGAAGAGGTCTTGGAATTTTCAAAAAAAAACAAAGTCCCTGTAATCATAGATTATAGAGACTTATGGCCTGAGGTTTTTTATGATTTATTTCCTGAAAAGCTCAGGTTTTTGGCTAAAATTATCTTCTCACCTTTGAGCTTTAGGTTAAAAAGAGTTTTAAAAAATGTAACAGGGATAGTGGGTATAACAGAAAAAATAATGAATACTGGTGTTGAAAAGGCTAAAAGAAAAAAAAATATTTTTGATTCATTTTTTTATCTGGGTTATGAAAAATTAATTTTTAATCAAAGTACTTTAAACAAATACATTAATAAATGGAGATCATATGGTATAACTGAAAATGATGGATTCTTAAAAATTTGTTTTTTTGGAACATTAGGTCACCAAATGGATTTTGATACATTAATAAATGTGCTAAATAATCTTTCAAATAAAAGTGTTAAGTTAATAATATGTGGCTCTGGTGATAAAGAAGATTATTTAAAAGATTTGTCTAGGAACAGTAATATAATTTTTCCAGGTTATATGTCTGCTTTGGAATTAAAATCTTTGATGCTAGTTTCTGATTTGGGAGTATGTCCTCATATTCCAAAGCAAATGTATCTAGATACGATCCCTGGAAAAGCAATTGAGTATATGTCAGAGGGGTTACCTATTATCACAACTCTAGGTAATGGTGAACTGGGAAAACTTATTGAACAAAAAAACTTTGGATATTCATACAAAGCTTTTGAAACGGAATCTTTAACACATTTAATATTAGATATTTTAAAAAATAAAAATTTATTAAAAAATAAAAGAGATGAAATTATTAAATTCTATAATCAAACATTTGATAAGTCTGTTGTTTATAAAAATTATTCAAATCATATAGAAAAGTGTATTAAAAACTTTAATTTATAATACTTTTACATCATGAAAATCCCATTTTTTAATTATCAGTATTTATTTAAATCAAGAGAAGAAAAATTCATTGAAATTATCAAAGATGTTGGGAATAGAGGAGCTTATATTTTACAGAAAGATTTGGAAGAATTTGAAGAAAATCTTGCACAATACATTGGTGTAAAATATGCCCTTGGAGTGGCTAACGGAACCGATGCCATTTGGCTGGCATTATTAGCTGCCGATATAGGAAAAGGTGATGAAGTTATTTTTGCATCCCATACATATATTGCTACTGCAAATTCAATAAAGTTTGTTGGTGCTGAACCTATTCCTGCCGATTGTAAACCAGATCATATGATAGACCCCACTTCCGTTAGGTCTCTAATTACATCAAGAACGAAAGCTATTGTTCCAACCCAGCTTAATGGAAGGTGTTGTGATATGGATGAGATATTAAAAATTGCAAAGGAGAATAATTTAATTGTAATAGAAGATGCAGCTCAAGGACTTGGAGCTAAATTTAAAGACAGAGGCATTGGTTCTTTTGACAAAGGCGCTACAATTAGTTTTTATCCTGCAAAAAACCTTGGATCATTTGGAGATGGAGGTGCATTTGTAACTAACGATAAAAAAATGTACGAAAAAGTTAAAATTCTAAGAGATCATGGAAGAAATGATGATGGTATTTTTGTTGAATGGGGATTTAATTCAAGACTTGACAATCTTCAAGCAGCCATACTTAATTATAAATTATCTTATTATGATGATGAAGTTAAAAGAAGAAGAGATATAGCAAAGCTCTATCAGAATAATTTATCAGATATCAAACAGATCTTACTTCCGCCCTCGCCACAAGATAATTCTGATTATTTTGATGTTTATCAAAACTATGAAATAGAGGCTGAGAATAGAGACAAGCTTAAGGATTATCTTAAAGAGAACGGAATAGGAACTTTAATTCAATGGAATGGACAACCTGTTCATTCAATTCTTGCTTTAGGTTTTAAAGGATCAGGGCTTCCATACACAGAAGAAATGTATACAAAATGTTTAATGCTTCCAATGAATACTTCATTAACAGATCAGGAGGTCTTGTATGTATGTGAAAAAATCAAATCATTTTATGAGTAATTTTGAAAATCTTAATGATATAAACAGCTTTACTCATTTTTCTGAAATAGATACTTCAGATATTTCAAATGAAACTCTTATTAAAATGCTTTACAAAATGATTTTAATAAGAAGAGCAGAAGAAAAAATTTCTGTTAATGTTGAAAATGGAGTTATAAAGTGCCCATGTCACCTTGCAATTGGCCAGGAAGCCATTGCTGTAGCTGCTGGGTTATCTATGATTGATGGAGATAAGGCATTTGGGGCTCATAGATCCCATGCACATTTTTTAGCATTAAATGAGAATACTTACTCCCTTTTTTGTGAAGTTCTTGGCAAGGAAGATGGTTGCTCTAGGGGAATGGGAGGATCTATGCATATAATTGATCAAAAAAATGGATTTTATGGATCTGTTCCTATCGTTGGTGCAACAATTCCAATAGCAACTGGAGCAGGTCTATCTATTTCTTTAAAAAGAGAAGAAAATTTATCTATAAGTTATTTTGGAGATGGTGCTTGTGAGGAAGGTGTTTTGCATGAATCATTAAATCTTGCATCTGTTATGAATTTGCCTACAATTTTTATATGTGAAAATAATTTATTTTCAAGTCACCTTAGAATAGATCAAAGACAACCAGATTTATATACTTCAAGATTTGCTTTAGCACATAAGATTGAATCCAAAGTATTGGATGGAAACAACATTACAGAATTATATAAATTTATGAAGAATCAGTTTATATCAGTTCGAAAATCTCATAAACCTTTTTTTATTGAGGCATTAACTTATAGGTGGAAGGGCCATGTTGGTTTTAGAGAAGATGAAGATGTTGGAGTGAAGAGATCACAAGATCTAAGTAAATGGCGTGACAGAGATCCCATACTACTCCTTGTTAATGAATTAATTAAAGAAAGTAAGTTGTCAAAAGTAGAACTAAAAAAAATGGAGAATGAGATTCTTGATAAAATTGATAGTGATTGGGATAAAGCCTTAAATGCTAAATTTCCAGACAAATCAAATCTTAAAAATTTCGTTTACTCATGAGCAAACAAATAAAATATTCTAAGGCAATTCATGAGGCTTTTACATATTTACTAGAGAATCATGAAGAATTCTTTGTTATAGGCCAAGGGCTATGGTCCCCATGGTATGTTGGTGAAACAATGAAAGATTTAGATAAAAAATTTGGAAAATCACGTGTAATTGATACTCCTGTTTCAGAACTTGCAGTAACTGGAGCAACAATTGGTGCTTCTATTACAGGGTTTAAACCTTTAGTAGTTCATCCTCGAGTTGATTTTATGTTACTTGCAATAGATCAAATTGTGACTCAAGCAGCAAAGTGGAGACATATGTTTGGTAACAACTCATCAGCACCTGCAACTTTTAGAGCTATAATTAATAGAGGAGGAGAACAGGGGGCTCAACATTCTCAATCTTTGCAATCTTGGTTCGCTCACATACCTGGCCTAAAAGTAGTAATGCCATATGATGCAAATGATGCTAGAGATTTATTAATATCTTCAGTTCTTGCGGATGATCCTGTAATCTTTATGGATGACAGGTGGTTATATGATGAAGAATCTGAAGACAAAGGGATTAAACTTATAGATTTAAAAGACGTAAAACCAGAGATAATATCTCAAGGGGAGGATTTAACTATAGTTGGATCTGGATTCACTATGAAACAAATAATTGACTCAAAAAAAGAAATTTTAGATCTTGGAGTTGAACCTGAAATAATAGACCTTAGAATTTTAAACCCAATAGATTTTAATATAATTATCAAATCTGTTGAAAAAACAGGTAGGTTATTGGTAGTTGATGGCGATTGGGCTTCTTGTGGAATTGCTGCAGAAGTAATTTGTTCAGTTACTGAAGTAGTTAACCCTTCTTTCTTTAAATCTAAACCAAT
>Ga0181580_10002229_pt1 | contig 15686 bp, 13 predicted proteins | sample 071ome_23_FD_132413 | JGI IMG/M metagenome (GOLD analysis project Ga0181580, IMG submission 132413) | Coastal salt marsh microbial communities from the Groves Creek Marsh, Skidaway Island, Georgia - 071403BT metaG (megahit assembly) | ecosystem: Environmental > Aquatic > Marine > Intertidal... | reverse complement strand
TCACCAATATACATTATATAGTCTTTCATTAAATTACTGTTCATTCCTATCATAGAACATTTAATACTTTCGTTTATAAATTGATCTTCAATATTAACAGCTTCATCAAACATTTCATATACTATATTCTCTGGAACCTTATTATCTAAATATTGATATAACATACAAGCAAACTCTGTATGCAAACTTTCATCACGACTTATTAGTTGATTTGCAAAACTTAAACCTGGTAATAATCCACGTTCTTTTAACCAAAATATAGCACAGAAACTTGCTGAAAAGAATACACCTTCTATTATCGCAAATGCAACTAATCTTTGTGCAAAAGAACATTCTTCATTACCTATCCATTTTAAAGCCCAATCTGCTTTTACTTTAATAGCTGGAAATGTTTCAATTGCTTTAAATAAATCTTGTTTTTCTTTTTCATCTTTACAATAAGTATCAATTAATAAACTATAAGTTTCTGAATGAACAGCTTCTATAGCTATTTGAAATGAATAGAAACATTTAGCTTCTGGTATATTAACATCTGCTAAAAAACGTGTTCCTAAGTTTTCCATAACTATACCATCACTACCAGCAAAAAAAGCTAATATATGATTCACAAAATATTTCTCATCTTTAGATAATTTATCTAAATGTTTTAAATCTTCTGCAAAATTAATCTCATCAGCTACCCAATAAACAGAAGATTGTTTCTTATACATTCTAAATAAATCATTATATTTAATAGGAAATAATACGTATCTTTCTGACGAATCTACTTCTTTTAAAATAACCTCATTTTTGTCAAACTCTTTAGAATGATAATACATATTATTTATAATTAATATTTTTTTATATATATATAAAAATGATATAAAAATTGTAGATAATTTAAATGTCATCTAACTCTTGTCCAATATGTATTGAAAATTATAGTAAAACCAAACATTTCAAAGTTGAATGCTTTAATTGTGATTTTACGGCTTGCCGTAAATGCATTAGATATTTTGTTATTAATTCTTCTAATAATAGTGTTAATTGTATGAGTTGTAAAATAGTTTGGAATGATAAGTATATTAGTAATGCTCTATTACCTGCTTTTTTCAAAAAAGATTACAGAACCCATACTAATAAAAATAGTATTGAAGAACAATTAGCACTTCTTCCTGATACACAACCTGAAGTTGAAGTTATTATAGAAAGAGAAAAAGCAATTGACGAAAACAATAAAATTAATAAAATGAAAATTGATATTTACAAATATATTGACAGCTATAAGCAAACTAAAATATCAGATTTTATAAGAGAAATTAGAGTTGAAAATAGCAAGAAAATTGATGATAAATATCAAGAAGAGTTGAAGAAGCCACGTAATGAAAGAATGAAAAAATCAAATATTTCTAAAATGATTTATGATAATAAACAAGCTATTAATATAAAAGCCACAAATCTTTTCAATAAATATATTGAGACTATAAATGAAGATAACAAAAAATATATTGAAGACTCTAATAAAGTAAAAGAATTAGAAAAAAAACAAATTGAATTAAGAAAAATTATTTATAAAGACACTATTGTTACTAAATCTATTTATAATCGTCCTTGCTCTAATTCAACTTGCAATGGTATGCTTAAAACTGATTCTAATCTATGTAGTATTTGTTATCATATAACGTGTTCTAAATGTCTTCAACCTTACAACAAAGATATTAAAGATCATAAGTGTAATGAAGATGATATTAAAACAGCTAAGCTTATTAAACACGATACTAAATATTGTCCTAAATGTAATTTTGGAATTACTAAAATATCAGGTTGTGATGTAATGTTCTGCACCCAATGCAATACGTCATTTAATTGGAAGACAATGGAAATATTAACTAAAAATCTTCATAATCCTCATTATCTTGAATATTTGCGTAAAAATGGAACACAACGTCAAAGAGATAATGTTGTTAATAATTGCACGGCTAATCCAACTATTACTGATTTTGATACTAGACGCTTTAGTAATATTAGAAACTTTTGCTATGATGTTCAATTATTCAACCCTTTTAGAATTATTATGGATAAAGGTATCAATGTTATTCAATATATTCTTCATATAAGTGAAAATGCTAATAATATTCGTGCTAAAATAAATAATTATGAAATTTCAAATAGAAATGCACGTATTAATTTTCTTCTTAACAAAATTAATCGTGATACTTTTAACGAAATAGTAAGTAAAAATTGTTATGAAATTAGAATTTTAACACAAAAAGAACAAATTGTTCTTACAGCTAAAGATATATCTACTGAACTTATATTTAATTTATCAAATAACGAATTAATGGCTATTAACAATAGTATATTAAATATACTTGATTCATCTAGATCTAATAATAGTTTTAGTAAAATTAGTAATAAAACTGAAGAATTCTTTAGACCTTATATAAATATAGAAACCTTTAAAAAAGTTATGGATGAATTAGATAATATTATAACAGAAATTAGAAAAATATCAAAATATTGTATTGAAGAGGATAAAGAACTGTCTAAACTTTATGGTAGATCTGTTAATTATATGCTCAATCTTTACCTTTACTAAAAGTAAATGACCAATTTATTAAATAATATTAAATTAAATGCAGAAAGATATCTTATTTTTATTAATAAAATTGATGATTTACCATTTCCATTTGATGATTCATTATACATTGAAGAAACATTAAATTATTATATATATAATTTATATAATATATGTGAAAAACATAACAATATTAATATTCGTAATATTATATTATCAAAAAAAATATTTGAAAAATCTATAAATAAACCTAAAAAATATAAAAGATTTTTATTAGATATTTTACCAAATATATTATTAATTATTGAATCAAATCTTATAATTAAATAATTCAAAATCTTTCTTAAAATAGTTATAAATTAAATCTAATGATTCTTTATTTAATTTGTCATTAACTTGTTTTGAATTATTAGTTACCTTAATATGTTTTATAAGATCTTCACGTTCTATCTTTACTAATACTTTTTTCAATTCTTCTTCATAATTTTCAAATCTATAAACATCAGTTACTAATTGAGTTTTATAATCTAAATCATATACATAATTACATTGTAATGATAATGGACCCCAATCAGGATCTTTATATTCATCAATATTTAAAAAAAGAATTTTAATCCAATCATTTATATTATTATTTTCTGCTAAAATCCTATGTTTATCTGGACCCATTTTATAATTGTTTTTTAAGCATTTATAACTCTCACTTCTATCATTTAATTCATTTGTTTCTAAATCTTCAAAATACAAATGTTTTAATAAATGATTGTACCAAGATATCATTCTTGTTACAGGATGTCTAACAAAAACAAAAGAATATTTATTTAATATCTCATCTTTACGTAAATAAATATGCTTATGAGTTTTTTCAATATTCAATAAAGCCGTTATAGTATCACCACCCGTTTTAGGATTATGAATAAATACATATTCATAAGACATTTATCATTAAATAGAAATTATTATTGTAATAACTATTACTTACAATTGTATTATATCTATGTAAAGTTTTTTATTTTATCACACACAATTGCCATTTTTAAATGAACTTTTCTTTAATAATAAAAATGTTAAATAATTAATATTCTAAATAGATATTCTTAGTGCAATACTCATTGCTTGCAATTCTTGAATTATCAATTTAAATGCATAAGGTATTCTTACTTGCGAAGGATCTATATCATTCTTACAATAATTACAATTATATAGATTCCTTTCAGTATTTGATACCATTATCATTCCACATACCTTACAAATATATTGTTTAGAATTATCAGAACAATCTAGCATTTTCTCTTTTAAGAATAAACTTGCACCGTGTGATAATATAGCATCTCTTTCCATTTCTCCAACCCTCAAACCCCCAGCACGTGATCTTCCTTCACTTGGTTGTCTTGTTAAGAATACAATAGGACCATTGGATGATCTTGAATGTATCTTATCACATACAATATGTTTTAATCTTTGATAATATGTTGGACCTATAAATATAGTAGTCTTCATCTGTCTTCCGGTATATCCATCATACATTATTTCATTACTATGTCTTTCCATTCCATAAGATTCCAATTTATTACAAATATCTTCAACCGATAGATCATTATATGGTGTGCAATCTTGAATATTACCTTCAATACATCCAACTTTACCTAATACACATTCCATTAATTGCGCAATAGTCATTCTTGACGGAATAGCGTGTGGATTCATTATTAAATCCGGAACAATACCATCTTTTGTATAAGGCATATCTTCAGCATTATATATCATACCTATACTTGCTTTTTGTGCAATACTTGAAGCAAGTTTATCACCAACAGCAGGTTTGCGATTATTACGAATTCTTATTTTACAAAAAGCATACCCTTCATTATTAATTTCTTTATAATTCATATCTACTGTGCCTTCTTCATTGGGTTTAATAGAAACACTTGTATCAATATTATGTATCTTACCTTTTATTTTTTTTGGCATTATTTTTCCTACAATTATATCACCCGCTTTAACATATGTATTTTTATCAACAAATCCATCTTTATTCAATTTATCGTAATTAAATTGTTTTGATATATCTATTTTTTCAGGATTACAAAATACTTCTTCTTCTCCTGTTGAATGATTTTTATTACATTGTTCTTTTAATGTTTTATAATGTGTACTTACGAATAATCCACGATCTAAAGCATCCCTATTCACTATAATACCATCTTCTTGATTAAATCCACTATAAGTCATTATAGCAACTACGGCATTTATACCTGATGGTAATTCTGCAGCGTGAGTATATTTACTCAATTTAGTTGCTATCAAAGACTTCTGTGGATAATTTAAAACATTTGATAACGTATCCATCCTTGTATTAAAGTTTGTCATATATAAACCTAAAGCTTGCTTGCCCATGGCCGAGTTGGAACTAAAGTAATTTCCCTTTGTTATAAATGAATGATTACTACTCTCAACTTCAATATCTGCAATTTGCACATATTTGTGAGATTCTACTTTAACAGGTTGGAATAAAGCTTCACCTTTAATAATAACATTTTGTTTAAACTCATTAAAAGTTAAATTATGATATTTTTTATAAGATTTTATATAATGAACGATTAATCCACTATCTTGCATTTTTGAAATACAATATTTATATCCAATTTTTTCATAATATCTAATAAGATTATCATTATGACTTCTAATGTTATATAATACTTTAACTTTATCAGTTTCATAATCTTCAATTGGTCTTACATACGAATTAATATTAAACTCATTTAACAAATCAACACATTGATACATAAATCTTAATAAACTATCTTTCATAGTTTTATACATTACTTGCGATGTTGTTGGGATTGAAAATAAACAATTTGATTTTGTTGGATAAGTTCTAATTCTACATCCATCACCACCTTGAAAACCTGCTAAGAAATGACGTTTAGTTTCCATACTACCATTCATAATCCATTTTGGAATTGGTTTACGAACAGTTTCAATCTTTTTACCATATGAAATACCTAACATTATTAACAGCGTAGGAAATGGACCATTATAACATACATCAAATGTATGATGTTTACGTCCAGATGTTGAATGTGTTCTAAATCCTTCATTAATACGATTTGCTTTAAACCCTAATTTAACTATATCATCGTTAAAATGTTCAGCATCTATTTGTTTACCAAGTGATGCTTGAACTTGCGGTGTTCTTCCACCGTGCTTTTTATCATATACATTAATAGCACCATCTGCCAATATAAATCCAAATATACCTGATATAATAGGCAATCGACTATCATTACTCATTAAAGGAATATAATTAAGTTCTTTAAGTTTTTTCATATGTTTCATAATTAATGATGGATTCACATTTGCCATTATTAAACGTTTTTCCATTATATCTTCATCAACTAATATATAAGGTTCAATATCTTCATAAAATAACTTATGATAAATATTATTACATAATATTCCTACTTTAGTATCTTCTGTAAATTCAGTTGCACATTTCCATCCATCTAATGTCATAAACTTATGATCATCAGAACATACAATAGTCTCATTACCATACAATGTTTTTATTTTAACAATTGGTTTAATATTATCATATATTTTATGATTAACTACAGTTGTTGGTGATGTTGTCATTTCTTTTAAATCAAAAGTTATAACTTTATCACCAATCTTAATATCTTTAAGTTTTTTATAAGTTCCATCATCCATTAATAATTCTTCTTCAGTCCAAATACATTGGTAAGTATTACGAGGTGCTTGATTATGATTCGCAAATGGAATATTTGCACCTAAAACACCAAACATTAAACAAGGATGAATCTCACAATGTGTATATCTAGGAATTAAAGAAACACCTGAACATTCTTTAGTTAAATCTTTTGGAAACATTGCTATCATAGAATGTGCAGTTTCATCTATATCTAAATATTCTATAAATCCTTCTTTGTCATCTTTACCCATTATAGATGGCATTATAAATCCTTCGAAACACCATTTCTTAAGTTCTTCAATACCATATTTCTTTAAAAACTTATGAAACCTTAATTCATTATTGTCATCTACAATAAATAGAGGTCTATACATTCTTCCACCCTCTGTAGAAATACTTAGAATATTCTTCATTCTATCCCAATATATCGCTGTTATAGGATTTATTAATCCTTGTCGTTTATAAGATTTTAAGTTTTTATACAATAACTCAGGATCTGTATGATAACCAAATAATTCACCATTAACTATTATTAAAGAATTATAGTTTTTAAAAATATTTTGTAGAAAACTAACACGATCATCAATATCATCTACATATTCAATAACATTGTTTTCTTTTAATAATATTTTTATAAATATATTACAATAATATATTGAAATATTAGTGCTTAAAGCCATATTTTTAACTAAACCTACTGGAGCACCTTCTGGTGTCTCGCAAGGACATATAACACCATAATGAGAATTATCTAATTTTCTTGGTTGAACTAATTTACCATTCTTTTCCATAGCAGTATTAATACGTCTTAAATGTGATAAAGTGCTATGATGACACATACGATTTAACACTTGCGATACACCTTGTTTAATATTCTGAAAACTACCAATTGTCTTAATACCCCAATTACCAGTGCTCAATGCATATTTTAACCAACTATCCAATAATCCTTGTTTAAAATATTTAGTAATATGTTGTTTATCACTTATTAAATCAACTACAAAAGTGCTATCATTTCGCCATTGATTAATATCTTTTTCTATCATAGTTTTTAGTTCCTTAGTAATTTTTCCATAACATTGACGGAATAAATTAGCCATTAACATACCAGGTGTATCAATACGTTTGTTAATATAACTATCACGATTATCATAATTTTCATAACCTAAGTAAATTGAAATTGCTTTATTTATCATATATCCTAAATATAATGCTTTCTTATTTCTTCCAGTAATATGAGGTAATAGATCAGTTTCTAAAACAGCTTCAACATTTTCAATGGTTTTATTATTTCGCATATTACCAGTTATATTTCTTAAAATATATTCTAAAGCATCTTCACGAGTATATACACCAACTGCATCATCACAACACGCTTTCAATTCTTCTAAAATATGTTTATTACGATTTTTATCTATATTATACAGCACGTGATGTATAATCTCATTATCTGACAAAATATTTAAAGCTCTAAACATAATAAATACTGGTATTTCAGTTTTAAGAAATGAAGTATTAATACGAATAACTCTTCCCATATGATTCGATTTTTTACTCATTGACAATGAAATGGTTTTTGTAGGTAAATAGAAAGGTTCATTCATTGATCTTATTTCCGTATGTATTATATCAATGTTATTCGCAGGTTTAAAGATCAAAACATAGTTTTCTTTAATACGATCTTGATTAATTAATACTTTTTCGTTTCCATTTACAATAAAATAACCACCCATATCATAACGGCATTCAGATATTATATTTTCGTGAGGTATTATACTCAATATACAAGCTTTTGATCCAACCATTACAGGTAATTTACCAATATAAATATCTTTCAGTTTTTTTGTTTTAGTTTCATTATGATTTTCATTTTGATTATATATATTAGTTATTATTCTAACATTAACATATAAATCACAAGAATATGTTAAATTATCATAACGTGCCATTTGTGGTGTCATATTAATTTGAGTTCCATCTTGCTTCTTATAAATAGGTTTAGTAAAATGTGGTTCTTCAACATATATACTAATTTTTTGATTATAATCGTTTATTTTTTCGTTAAAATCATTTGTAATTATTATAGGATTATAACCAGCAACGATCTTACGTAGTTTTGTATCTAAAAAATCATTATAACTTTCTATTTGATGTCTAACTAATTGATGTGATGCAGTTATATTACCACCCGAAGAAAAATAAGCATCTAATAATGTTTTTATATTTTCATCAAATGACATAAGTATATATTTTTATATATTTTTCATTTCTTATATCATTTTTATGTATTAAATTTCTTAATGTTATCTATATACAAATCAACAGAATGATTATCTCTTAAATCTCCAATGTTTGTAACACACGTACATAATGTGCTTAAAAATCTTGAAACAAAAGCATTATAAACTTTATCTTTTTGTTGTATTCCGTTTTCTAAACATATTGAAGAATGAACGTGGTTAAACTTACTTCTTAATGGCATCTTCGTAATTATATCTCCTTTATTTTTATATCTTACAGAGTGTTTTATATTTTTATTGAAATAATTTGCAAAATCTTTATTACCAGGTCTAGGTGATCCTATTGTTAATACATTTATATTAGGATTTTTAGTAGCTAAATGTATATCTACTGCACATACATATGCTAGTGCACCACCTAAAGAATGACCTGATATATATATGTTATTTGTATGTATATTACGTATTGCTCTATATATTTGGTTTTTAACTGACATATATTGATCATAAAAACCTTTATGTATTCTTATATTATCTCGAGGATTAACTGTTCGTGTATCTGCATCGTGTTTCCAATCATCTAATGATGTTGTTCCACGAAAAGTAATAAAAGTATTTATACCACTAAAATCAATATAACATTGACAATCTGTATTTACATTGGAAATAAATAAAGAATTTTTTCTATTATTAGAGTAACTTAATTTGCAAAGTTCTGCGCAATAAAGATCTATATTCATTATGTCTCTTTTATTTATTATTAAATGTCAAGAAGAAAAATATTATTTAGGATTGTCTAAAAATTTTGTATCTATATTTTTTAAACATTTAGAAAATCACGATAGTATTCCTTGGATGAATATGTATAAACCTATGAAACTTATGCATATAGAACACTTTTTTAATCTTAAAATGTTAAATAATTGTGTAATATATTATATGTATATTTACGGTATAGAAAATGTTAGAGGCGGTATCTACAGTAATATTACATTGAATTTAAATCAATATAATGAAATTACTAGAAAAATAAACGAAATAAATGATGTGTAATTTTATTATTGAAATAAAGAGTTTTTATATAGTAAAAAATGCTAACTAATTATATATTAAATAGCGATATACAAAAATCATTAGAACATATATGTTATTTATTACATATGAATGATGAAAAACTTGAAGAATTAGAAAATAGTTTTATTGAAATATGCAATTATATTGGTTTAAATATGGAAATTGAACACGCTAAAAGATGGTTTGATATTGTTAATTCAACATATGAAATTATTAGCAACGACGAAATTAAAATTGATGAAACATTAATATTATGTAGTAAAATGTGTTCCTTATGTAGATTATTAAAAGAAAATAGTATAATAGGTATTAAAAGTTTAAGATCGCAAGTTATTAATGATCTTGAACATAATTTAAATGCGCAATATGTTGCAATTCTTGAAAATATATTACCTTTAAGAACTTCAGATTCTTATAGCGTTGCTTGTAGAATAGCAATGTGTTTTGTTAATTATTTTGAAAAAACTAAAGATATTGATACAGATTCAAAAGAATTTACAGTTTTAGCAAATAAAATAAGATTAACTATAGAATATATTACACGTAAAAATATTTATATTGAAAATAATAATTCAAAAGATGCAGATTGTATTTGGTTTATTTGGAATATTATTTTAAAACTTACGCAATCTCACAGTTTTACTACAATATATAAATTATTTTCACACAATTGGAAATCAACTGTGCGTAAAAAAAGATTAGGTATATTATGGGGAACTGTATATCTTTTAAAACATAAAGAAATTGAATGGTCTAAACAAGATATAGATAATTTTGAAAAAATTAGATTATTAAGTAAAAACTTAATGATCGAAATAAAAAATAGATATCCTAAAGATATTAAAATTAAAAAGAATATTGATGAAGATATTAAAAATATTTGGAATACTTACATTCCTTCCAGCAAATCGTAGCTTTTAGATTTTTTTTATTTTTAATATTTTTTACTTTTAGCTGGTGCTTTTTTAGATTTTGATCTTCCACCACGAAATTCTTCAACTACATCATTTTCATCAGCTCCACCTTTAAATTTTCTGTTTTTAGTTTGCGATTTTGCAAGTTTAGCTGGTGTTTTTTTAGATTTTGATCTTCCACCACGAAATCCTTCAACTCCAGGTTCAGCTCCAGCTCCAGGTTCAACTCCAGGTTCAGCTTCAGCTTCAGATTCATACTCTTCATCATCTTCAAACTCTTCTTCAACCTCTTCTTCTTCAAACTCTTCATTCGCATTACCACCACTAATTTTCTTTCCGGTATAGCTTAATTTGCCACCAACAATAGCTAAAGCACCTCCAGTCATTGTTTTAACTTCAGCAGAAGTTAAATCACAAGACTCAATGTTATATTTGTATTTAATTTCATATTCTACATTGCCTTTTTTCATTAATAAAGGTTTAGGTAATTTTTCACGTGTTACCATATAGGAATAAGTCTTTCCGGCACTATGACGATCACGCATACGAAGAACAAACTTGATGCTTGTTTTATTTTTATATTTAGCAAATTTACGTAATGTTAATTTTTTGAATAGAGCTTTGCCGGCTTTTTTAGCGGCTTGACCTGGTTGATCATTCTTATAATTACCCCCAATATATCCAATCCCCGAACCCATTATTGTAAATGTAGGCATTTTATATTATATAAATATTAAATTAATTCTTCTGATTCTTCTGAATCTGAGTCATCCTCTTCACCTGAAAGAATATCATAAAATATTTCATTATCATTATCTATATCATCATCTATGTGATTATATTTTGCGGGTTTTTTAAACATTATAATAGGTATGTTACCTTCTATTTTTCTCAGTATATGTTTTGATTCTTTTATTGTATCTTCTTCAATTTCTTCAACATCATATGTTGGTTGTTGAGTTGTATATGTATTTATATCATTATATTTTTGTTCTAGATCATTTACATAATAAAACTTCATACGTTCTTTTGGAATTATTTTAATATCATTTTCATTAAATATTCTTAAACACTCTTCTTCATCTAATTGTTCTATTTTATATAAATGTTGATAGTATTCTAATGTTGTTTCAAACTTATTTTTACTAAACTTATATTTATTATTTCTACTACAATGAAAATAATCGTGAAAATCTTTAAACTCTTGTGATTTCATAAAATCTTCGAACTTCATTATATAAAGCTATTTTTATACTTTTTTATATAATGACAGATATTATTGATAAGTTTAATGAATTAGCAGAAAAAGTTAAAAACTCTTCTGCTAATCCTAATGTTGTTGTTCCTGATGATATTAAATTAAAGTTTTATGCTTATTACAAACAAGCTACTGTAGGTGATTGTAATACTGAATGTCCTGGAATGTTTGAATTTCAAAAAAAAACAATGTGGAATGAATGGAATAATCTTAAAGGAACTTCAAAAAATGATGCTGCTAAAATGTATATTTATTACGCTAAACAATACGTATAAACATTTAATTTTTAATTATCATAAATGGAATCACAATATATTAATTTAATTAAACATATTTTAGAAAATGGTATATCTAAAGATGATCGCACAGGTATTGGAACTTTAAGTATATTTAGTTATAATATGACATTTAATTTACGTGAAAGTTTTCCTTTATTAACTACAAAAAAAGTATATTGGAAAGGTGTTGTTGAAGAATTGTTATGGTTTATATCAGGTTCTACGAATGCTAATATATTAAAAGAAAAAGGAGTTAGAATATGGGAAGGTAATAGTTCTAGAGAGTTTTTAGATAGTCGAGGATTATCACATTATGATCAAGGTGATATTGGAGCAGGTTATGGTTTTCAATGGAGACACTTCGGTGCTAAATATACTAATATGTATGATAACTATGAAGGACAAGGTATAGATCAATTAAAAGATGTTATTTATAAAATTAAAAATACACCAGATGACCGTAGAATTATTATGAGTGCTTGGAATCCTACAGATCTTGATAAAATGGCTTTACCACCTTGCCATATTTTTGTTCAATTTTGGGTTGATACGAATAAAAAAGAATTACATAGTCAAATGTATCAAAGATCTTGTGATGTGGGTTTAGGTGTTCCTTTCAATATTGCAAGTTATGCTCTATTAACTTGTATAATTGCAAAGTTATGTGATTTAACTCCAGGTGATTTTCATTATTGTATGGGTGATACACACATATATAAGAATCATATAGATGCTATGAAATTACAAATTACTAGAGATCCATATGATTTTCCAAAAATAAATATAAAAGATATTACAGATATTGATAATATTAAATTTGATGATATAGAATTAATAGATTACAAATATTATGAAAATATTAAAATGAATATGGCTGTCTAAACATCATTCATTTCTGTATAATATATTTTATTTATATTTAAAGAATTAATAAACGCTTTACATTTATCGCAAGGTTGTGATAACATAACTTCATTATCACGAACTCTTACAACATACATATGTAGATTATCAATTGGTTTGCATTTTAATTTTAATATTGCGCTTTCTTCTGCGTGGATACTATATTTTATATGAGACTTATTATTTTTAAAAATACGATAATTATGTCCTTTAGATATTATTTTATTGTTATGAACTATAACACATCCGTGTTTTTGACTCATTAAAGATTTGTTTGCTTCGTCTATAGCAACCTGAACAAAATCAGAATGCTTTCGTTTATAAATTGCCATAATAATTTATTTTTCTGTTTTCATTTTTATATATTTATAATGATACTTTGTGTATTATTGTTATTTTATAGTTCTAATCATCATCAGTCTTTATACTATGATCCCCCCCCTAAGAGCGGCGATTCGTTCTCCTAGTTCTTTTGCTTACGCTTCTATGTCTTCAACTTCTCCAATTTCTTGTTCTTCAAACAATATCCTATAAACATAATTTATAAATAAAACAAAATACTTTTTCTTATTATCTATATTTATACTTGCTTGTTCTTTTGTTTCTGAATATCTACAAAAAGCGAATATAATGCAATAATAAAATTCTACCATATCTTTATAAGGTTTACCCTTATATTTATAAGTTTTTTCATTAACAATAAAATAGTCTTTAACTATATTATCAATATCTATTATAGGATTAGCTTTGCTTGCAGCTATTTTAACTTCTTCTTTAATTATTTCTCCAGCCGCAGTTTTTGTCAAAGCTGAATTTATGGAACCGAATGACTCGTCTGTGTCTTTATTATCTCTAAAATATTCAAAAGTTTTTAATATTACACATAACACACTTAATGGTTTTATTACTTTGTTTTGATTTATTATTCTTATTTTACTACTATCTAGCAAATAAGAATTTTCTGTTGATAAACAATCCTTGTTATTATATATTTCATGATGTAAATTTAAACACATTTGACATAGTTTAATTATTGCTCTGCAAGCTGTTTCGAAATTTTCTTTGTGTGTTGTTATATCGTTATAATTAAAAGCTCTTAATTCTTCCCCATCTTTAACTCTAAGATCTTCGCTTTCAACTTTTATTGAACTAAACCCAATATTACCACCTAAAAACAGTTTATTTTTACGTTTTGATCTTTTTTTTCGTTCAACTTCACTAAGAGTATTTTGATTAACTTCACCAATATATTGTTTTTTTAAACCACCACCGTTTTTTTTAAACATATGGGTAACATCTACTTGTTGACCACCGCTTTTGTAATACGCAGAACCATCTTTACGCTTATATATATTACGGCTTTTACCACCTATTAAAAGTTTCATTTTAATATTAGGTTATAAAAATTATTATTAGGACATTGTTTGTTTTACATTATTTTAACTATATATTAAAACCAATAAGGTTTGTTTAGGATTTATATTGAAATTTATCAATCTCAATACATAAAAAGTGATTTATATTTTGTTGTTTATTGATGAGTTTTATTATCTTTAAAAATATGATAATTATGTCTTTTAGATATTATTTTATTGTTATGAACTATACACAATCGTGTTTTTGACTCATTAAATATCCTGTAATTAAGTTACTCTAATTTGTTTAAGCTTTGACTCATTCTTTAAAAAACTGTTTATATTATTACATATATCAGTTATAATTTGTTCATATATTTTATTTATTTTATCGTCGACAAGCCAATAAGACGCTACAATACCAATCGTGTCAAATATCATTGAAATATCTTCTAATGTTAATAAACTGACCTTTTTTATATTGACTTTACCACCATCTTTATCTCTTGATAACCCTAAAAATTCTTCTTGATATTTACTGTAATCCTTTGTAAAATTATATTTTTCACTAAAAATACCTTTACGAGTGATTAAATTTGATGTAACTTTAGATTTTAAAATAAAATTAATTATTCCATTTAATTTTGTTACCTGCTTTTCAGCGGTTTCTGGGTTTGGTGTTTTTATTTCTATTTTAGAATCTGGCTTTTTATGTAAGTTATTAGTTACAGATATAACTAATTGTGCTAAATCAAAGAATGCTTTCAAAAATTTTTCTTTATTATCATTAGATGGAAAATTATCTAATGCAGTAATATCTGTTAATACTTCTAACTCTGTTCCTGATCCTGTTTCTGCTTTTGGTGGTGGTGTGTCTGCTAATGCTGCTGCGCCTTCTGGTATTGTTGTTGCTGCTTCTTTTGCTATTAGTGGTACTGCGTCTACTGTTGCTGCTGCTGTTGCTGTTGCTGGTGGTGGTACTTCGTCTGCTAATTTTTGTTGTGCTGCTGATTGTGCTGCTGATGGTGCTACTGCTGCTGCTGCGCCTTCTGGTATTGCTGTTGCTGTTGCTGGTCGTAGTGGTTTTAGTTCTCTTAGTTCTCTTCGTTCTCTTCGTCTTGTTGGTGCTCCTTTTGTTGCTGCTCCTGTTGCTGCTCCTGGTGGTGCTGGTGCTCCTTTTGATGGTGCTTCTGTTTTCGTTTGGGGCGATATATTTTGGAAAACCTTGTTGGCGTCAAAAGTGCTAGCTTCAGGATCAACTCCACCTTCAGGATCAACTCCACCAATATATTGTTTTTTTAAACCACCACCATTTTTTTTAAACATATAGGTAACATCTACTTGTTGACCACCACTTTTGTAATACGCAGAACCATCTTTACGCATATATATATT
>Ga0181580_10002226_pt1 | contig 15688 bp, 19 predicted proteins | sample 071ome_23_FD_132413 | JGI IMG/M metagenome (GOLD analysis project Ga0181580, IMG submission 132413) | Coastal salt marsh microbial communities from the Groves Creek Marsh, Skidaway Island, Georgia - 071403BT metaG (megahit assembly) | ecosystem: Environmental > Aquatic > Marine > Intertidal... | reverse complement strand
TGAAATATTATTACTATCTGCAACGCTATTGGGCATTGGTAAAAATACTGTTCCTATCGGACTCTGCAAATTGCTGCCTGGTTGCAATCCATTTAATAAAATTCTTTTGACTGCATCATTTCCACCAAAGATATCATCTCCCTTTGATGGTTTATATGTAAATTGAGAAATAGCAAAATAATCTTGTTGACTTGACATCAAATCATTTGGATAAACCATTCCTCCGCCGAACAATTCTTTCTCATTTCCAACCCCAAATCTACCACCATTTACAGCGAGTTTTTCATAAGATGATTTAGGATCTGCTAAGAATGTAAATAATTGTCCAACACCTCCACCACTGTTATTGGTTGTTGTTGAAGGTTGATTTTGTTGTGGTTGTGATGATTTTTGTCCCGGTTGGTTATTACTATAATTTTGGTTAGCCCATTGAGGTAATACGTAACCTTTAGTTGAACCACCAGAAGCTGTATATGCTGATTGAATCGCTAATACTGCTTGTTGATGATATTGTTGTTGTTCTGCAGAGTTTAATACTAAACTTGAAGCTGATGTCCAATCACCATCTTTATAAACTAGAGTATTAGTAGAGCCATCAGTGGAAATAATATTTGCAGCACCAGTTACTGGATCGTATTGCAAGTCATAATTTACATTATTTTTTGTAAATAATGGTTTTTTTACTGTTGTTAACGCCACTTATGGTTTACTCCAGGCTTTGTGATTTGGATAGGGTTGTCCTCTTTCATCAACAAATTTTTCAGTGGGTAATAATGCAACGGAGGGCCAATCTTTTTCTGGAACTCTTAAGAATCCTCCACTGACTCCAGAAAACATGTAACGATGTATAGTATTTCGAGGTATACCTATAGTACTGCCATTATTTATTAGGCCTTTTGCAACTCCTTCACGATATTTTCTATTAAGATAGTGTAAATTTGTACCAATAAAATATCCTTGACGGAAATTCACTTCAGTAATATATGCCAATGGTTGGGTATCATGAAACTTTAGTCCTGGAGTTGATGCTCCATAAATGAAGAAATATAATCTACCAACTTCTATACCACCAGTGTCAATTTCGTTAATATTAAACTGTTCAAGTTCACCAAGATACTGTCTAAGTTCTCCAGTATAGGTGTCACTCTTGACATTCTTTCCTTTGAATTTTTTGATTAGATCATATCCAAAACCTTCTCCAGGTTGAAATATACCATCGAAACTCATATACCTAGATCCTCCTCAGTCATGATCTTGAACTCATAGTTATGATCTGCACAATATTCTTTTGCGGCTTCCCACTTTGCTTGATTGACAACCCATGTCTGAACTTTATATGCCCAAGCCTTTGTTCTTCTTTTGGGATTTTGTTCTGGCATTACTACTTCTTTTTTTGGTTTAATTTCTATTACCATAACTCGTGTTTTGCCAGATTTATCTTTGTACTTAACAAAGAAGTCGGGAAAGTATCTATGAACTCTATTATCAAGGGGAGAACGATATGGAATCCAAAATTCTTCAGATTGCCACTGGTTTACATTTTCATTTAGGTCACAATATCTCATGAACTTACGTTCCCAGAGTGAACGATAAATGATGTTTGTTGGATCACCTTTATACTTTCTAGGGTTCTCTGGTCGATATTTGCCCTTATAACTCATATACATACTATAGATACCTAAGAAATATTTATAGATGGCTGAACCATTTAGGCCCGACTATCCTGCTAATGAATTTCGAGTAGATCCAATCTACGCAAGGATGACCTTGGCTAGGAATACAAATGATGGAAGGTCTGGACTCCCTGGAGTTCAACAATTGTTCGGTGAACTATCAGTAACCAGCCAATTTAAAGTTACACTATTTTTGGGAGATACTTATCCAACTATAACTTCAGATTCTGACATTAACGCTTGGTTAGTTACTTGTGGTGTATTGGGATCTAATCTTTTCAATGGAAATAATTCTAACCTAAATTCTCTTCGTTATGAATTTATGTGTAACGAAACTTTCTTGCCTGGTGCTACGATGACTATGGCTGAGGAAGTCGGTAGTAGACAAGGAGTTGTGGAAAGATTTCCAATCAGAAGGGAATTTCCAGAAATTACAATGACTTTCTATGTTGATGCAGAATATGGAATCATTCGTTTATTTGAAGAATGGATGAACTTTATAAATCCACTATACAATACTAGAGGGAGATTAACTTCTGGAAATCCTAGAGGAGGAGTTGGTCAAGATCAAGACAATCAATTCTTTAGATTTAGATATCCAGATACTTATAAAAGAAATATAGCTATTACAAAATTTGAAAGGGACATGTATATTGATTCCAATACAAGAAATGTAGAAAGAACTCCTTCTATGATGACTTATAAGTTCATCAATGCATTTCCAACAAATTTAACTGCATTACCAGTAACTTATCAAGGAAGTACAGTTACAAAAACTACGGTAAGTTTTACATATGAACGTTATGTGATTCTTAATCACCAATCTACGGGATCAAATAATTTCGAGGAAAGAGAGACCAATGCTGGTGATCCATTTGTTGTTTTTGCAAATCCAAAAGTTGCTTACGATAACGAATAATTTTAGCGCTCTAAATAAATTTATCTGACTATATTAATTTTTTATGCCATTACCCAAAATTGCGACTCCAACTTATGAACTTGAGTTGCCATCTACAGGAAGATTTATAAAATATAGACCATTCCTAGTTAAAGAAGAAAAAGTTCTAATTTTAGCCTTAGAAAGTCAAGACGTAAAACAAATTACTCTCGCTATCAAATCAGTTTTAAAAGACTGCATCCTTACAAGAGGAGTTAAAGTAGAAGAGTTACCCTCTTTTGACATCGAATATATTTTCTTAAACGTTCGTGGAAAATCTGTCGGAGAAGCTATCGATCTAATTGTAACTTGTTCCGATGACGGTGAAACTCAAGTTCCTGTAAAAGTTTATGTTGATGAAATTAAAGTACAGAAAGACGAAGATCACTCTACTGAGATAAAACTTGATGATCAAATTGTTATCAAAATGAAGTATCCTTCATTAGAACAATTCATCAAAAACAATTTCGATTTTACTACCCAAGAGTCATTATCAACTATTGAAAGATCTTTTGAGATTATTTCTTCCTGTATTGATTCTATTTTCACAGAAGAAAAAGCGTGGGCAGCCGGAGATTGTACCAAGAAAGAACTTATAGAGTTCATTGAAAGTATGAATACAGAACAATTCAAGAAGATTGAAAAGTTCTTTGAGACTATGCCTAAACTTTCACATACATTCTCTGTTACAAATCCAAAGACTAAACAAAAAAATGAAGTAACTTTGGAGGGATTATCTAGTTTTTTCGGCTAATTATGGCTCATATTGATCTTGAGTCATATTTCCGAATAAATTTCGCTCTCATGCAGTTCCATAAATATTCATTAAGTGAGATAGAAGATATGATGCCTTGGGAGAGAGATATCTATCTTGCCCTATTGAAACAACATATAGAAGATGAGAATTTAAAAGCACAACAGGCAGCAAATCGTGGCAGTTAGTTCCCCACTTAATCCTAGTTCAATTGCATCAGAAAGGTCAACATCGGCTTCATCTGCTCAGAATTTTATTAGTGGTGGACAAACTTTAGGTGAAGGCGTTGTTTCTGCAGCTGCTAATAAGATTGTAGGTTTTCAAAGAGGAGGAGCTGCTGGAGTTGCTGCTCCTCCACCAAATCTTTCTAATATTATTCAAACCCTATCTTCGAACATTTTAAATAATGTTCAGGGTCAAGTACAGTCAATAAATCAAAATGTAACCAACATAGTCAACCAAACCACTGGAAGACTGGAAGAAGATTATAAACAAAGAATATCCAAAACTGATTCTGCAACACCCAATTCAATCTTACAAAACTTCTTAAATTCATATAGGGAAGCGATTGGTTACATTCAGTTTTTGGGTAATAAAAACAACATAAAAACTTTAGGTGCAAACTTAAAACTTTTAATCAAAAATTTTAGTGAGTCTTTTGAAGTTGCAAAGATAATAAGACAAACTATCAATAGAATAGTAAAACAACTTTCCAGTTTACCAAAGGCTACTGGTGGTCCTGGTGGAATAAACATGGACATCAATGTTCCCGGTGGAAGATTGAAAAAGGGCGCCCCTAGGGGATTGATGAGAATGATGAGAAGACGCCCTGGAATGATGTTAGGTGGAGCTGCTTTACTTGGAGCTGGAGGTGGTGCAGTAGTAAATGCAATGTCAAGTCCAGATACTTCTGCAATGCAAACCATTTCCAGTGGTGATCCGTTATCAGGGCCAGTATTAGATAGATTTAATGCAATATTGGATGCTTTCTCCAAAGCAATAGATGCATTTGCAGGGGGCAGTAAATCATCTTCATCTTCCTCATCTTCTAGTTCATCTGGATCTAGAACTTCACCAGATCTTAGTGCCGCTCTTGGCGATGATCCCGGAGCGGGACAGACACCTGGAAGTTCAAATATTGAACCAGGAAGTGAAGAAGAAGCAAGAATTGCTGCTGCTTTAGTTACAGAAGGTGCTGGAGGCACAGCAGCTACAGACATTTTACAAGTCGCAGCAAACAGAATGGCGACAGGAAAATATAAAGATTATACTGATGTCTTTGCAGCAGAAAGACAATTTCAGGGAGTTTTTGATAATCCTCGCGGTGGAACTGAAGGATACAGAAAGATTAAAACCGTCGCTGATGCTGCAGCTTGGGCTGGAGTCTCTGAAGAGGTAATAAAATCAAGAATTGCCGATATGCGAAATCCAGAACTAAGAGCGGATTCTGCAAAATTTATTAAAGGAGCACAACAATTTAGAGCTGCTCCTAGATATTATTTAGAAAAGGGTTTAGTTCCTGGTGAAATGGGGTCTGATGGAAGATTTTATGATTCTTCTTGGAGAGGTGGTTCGGGGGATAATCAATTTTTTACAACACCTGGGGATATGGGTGCTGGAACCGAGGCTGCTCCGATAAATTACGATGGATCAAAATTAGTTGCAGCAGCAAAACCAACAGAACCAGAAAAACCAACGGTAACTCCTGCACAAACATCTCAAGAAGTTCAACAACAAATTGCAAAAACAGTTTCTCAATCTCCTGCAACTCAACAATCTAAGGTAACTGTTCTTCCTATGGATATGAGCAGTCCTCAAGTTCAATCCCAACCTAAAGATGGAGGTAGTCAAATTTCTCCACCAGTTATGAATAAAGGTGGTGTTTCTGTACCATTTTTAAACTCATCCAATGGTGATAACTACCTTTCGTTATATTCAAAAATAGTATATAACATCGTAGACGGATAATATAATGGCAAAAGATACACCAGTACAATCTCCACTTCTGCAAGCTTTTAATACTATTGTAAAAGTCGATAGAAGTAGAGCCGCTATAAACAACAGTAAACGAGAGTATACTGATTTTTTGAGGTTTATGACTACCGAGACGAGAAATCTCGGGTCAATAAGATTACCGAAAGAAAAAAAGATTAAAGAATTAAAAACACTGAATATCGCTACAACTTTTGGTAGACCAGGAAGTTTACTTAGTGGATTGTTCAGTGGAGCTCTTGATTTGGGCGGTTTCCTTGGTGATATGTTTAGTAATAAAAAACCAAACCCAAAGGCAGGAAAACCAATACCAAAAGGGAAAGGTATTAGACTTGGTGGTGTGAAAGCTTATGGTATTGCAAATGCGCTATTTGCTGGACTAGATTTTGCTACTGGTCTTGCAGAAGGTGAAAGTGTATCAAAAGCTGCTGCGGGTGCAGGTGGATCTCTTGCTGGATCTTTACTTGGAGGAGCAATTGGTCAAACACTGATTCCTGTTCCAGGCTTAGGTTTTATGGTTGGTAGTGCATTAGGTGGAATGGCTGGAGGATGGTTAGGTGATCGAGCTCATGAGGGTATAACTGGGGAAGGTTCCGTAGAACAAAAAACTAAACAAAGACTAAAAGAACAAGAAGCAAAACAAAAATCACAAGCAGAGGCTGTAACAAGTCTAAGTTTTCCACAAGTTCTGGACACATTTGAAGGTGTGGTGTTTAAATTCCAAAGACTTGCTTATGGATCAATTAATGGAGTTGTAAAAGCTGCAGAAGTAGCCACTGAAGACGGCGAAAAGACCCATGCAGAGATTGATCCAAGAAAACCAGGATCACCTTCTGGTGATGATCCCGTAAACAATAAGTATATGGCTGAGGGTGGAGAAAAACCCAGTAAATATGTTAATACGGTAGACTATAATGAATTTAGACAATATTATAACAGTGGAAAGGGGGGAAGACATGCTGGAGAAGATTTGCCTATAAGCCAAGGAACTCCGATTAGTGTAATTGTACCTGGTAAAGTTGTTACTGCTGGATATGGTGGTGCAGCTGGAGGAAATATACTAATAACTCATGAAGATGGTAAACAAACAAGATACCTACATATGAGTGACATATCAGTTTCTCCTGGACAAAAGGTTGAAGCTGGACAAGTAATTGGAAAAAGTGGTGGAGCCCCAGGCACAAGAGGTGCGGGAAGATCCACTGGACCACACTTACACTTTGAATATTATCCATCAGAGACTGCTGCAATGGCAGATCCCAATCCAGTTATGGATAATTACTTTAGATTTGGCGGAAACGTAAAGGTAACTTCTAAAGGTCCTGCAACACCTCCAGCTGGACAACCAACAGCTACCCCACCACCACCTAAAAAACTAACAGAAGATGAATTTCATTCTGTGAGAACAGAACGTGATATTACTGACACGGCTGATATTAGGGTAGGAAGTACAGATACTTATGAAGATTATCTAAAATATTTTGAAGAGAATAAAGCTCAAATTGCAGCCGCAGCTGTTTCAACTGTAGAACCAGGAACTTCTACGCCTGAAGTACCAACAACTACAACACCTTCTAGGAGACCAGATAGAAGATCCCAAGCCGCAGCGAGAAGAAGAGAATCACAATTACAACCACAAGTTGAAGCTGATCCACAGCCACAAGTTGAAGCTGTTCCACAACAACAAGTAATGACTAAGGAACTAGAACAATATCCATCATACAATACATCATCATCTGAAGTTGTGGTAATACCAATGATGATGAATAGTGGTCCACAAAGTTCTTCTCAAAAACCGATAGTTATTTCTAATGGAGGTCAATCAAAAACGATTACTCCTCCTAGAGTTTCGGAAAGATCACTGTTAAATAGTTTATTTAATACTATGCTTCTCACGAACTTATCGGGAACGTAATATGTCAGGAAATGCCGTAGAAAATTTAAAAATTAATTCCATTACCATACAGGCTACAGATAGTGGAAATCAAATTGACCTGTCAAGTTCCGTTATGTATTGTGATTACTATGAGGATCTTTTGTCCCCATGTGTGATGATGACAATCCAAATTGCTTCATCGTATTCAATTTTCAATTCATTACCTGTTCGTGGGGGAGAAAAAGTGGAACTGAATATGGACACTTTGAGTGGAAATTTCGGTCTCTCAGGTGATTATGCAATGTATGTCTACAAGGTAAGTGGAATAACAAATGATGGTGCAAAAGAATTTTGCACTTTACACTTATGTTCTAGAGAAGGTTTGACTAACGAAACTGCAAGAGTTCAGAAAAAGTATGATAAAAAACCACTTAATGAACATGTAGAATCTATTCTAAAAAATGTACTATTAACAAATAAGTTCAAAAAAGAAAATATAGAAAGAACTTCAAATTCTTATAGTTTTATTGGCACACTCAAAAAACCATTTCATGTCCTCACTTGGTTAGGCCCCAAAGGAATACCACCTAATCAATCTTCAGGAAATAGTGGAAAAATTGCAAAGGGTGTTGCAGGATTTGTTTTTTATGAGAATAAAGATGGTTTTAATTTTAGAAGTATTGAAACTTTAGTATCTGCAACAAAAAGTCAGATTGCTTCTACAGAAAAAGAATCTATTGCAAAATATACATACCAACCTGGTGCGGTGGAATCTAACAATCCTAATAATAACTTTTCAATAATAAATTACAACTTTGAGAAAAATATTGATTTGATGAAATCGTTGCGAGTTGGTATGTATTCAAACATAACTTATGTTTATGACCTATATCAAAATAAAGTTGATGGTGTAGTTTATTCATTAAATTCTGAACTAAAATCTTCTCTGGGTGAAGATAAACCATATCCAAAAGACTTTGGTAATAGACCATCAAGAATAATATCGCGGAGTGCCGATGTTGGAATTCTTGATGCTTCTGGAAATACAGATGATTCGGGTAGAGATAGTGCTGACATGGCTAAATCATTTGCTCGTTATAATTTGCTGTTCACACAAGCACTAAATATCTTAGTACCGATGAATATTAATTTGCAAGTAGGTAACATACTTTATGCAGATTTTCAAAAAATAGATGCATCACAGTCTGGTGAAGTAGATCCATCTCAGAGTGGATATTACTTAATCAAAGAAGTAAGGCACCACTTTGAAGGAGGTCAAATGTTATCTTCTTTAAAACTTGTAAGAGATTCTTACGGATTATATGGAGCAAACAAATGAAAGACATCGAAACACACATCCAAAAAGACAAAGAGATTCTTCAAGATCCTACAATTTCTCCACAACAACGTAGACATATTGAAGGAGAATTGCATGATCTAGAAGCATACGCAGAGAACCATAAAGAAGAGATTGCAGCTGGAGATCATCATGATCCAACTCCATTGGAACTTTATTGCGATGCCAATCCAGAATCCCCAGAGTGTTTAGTTTACGACGATTGATAACTAATGATTGATGAATCCCTTTTAAAATCTAATTTTCTAGGCAGAGATGGATTCATCTGGTGGATCGGTCAGGTCGCCGATCCCTCCGTTTGGCGTAATGAAAAAACTCGCATTGATAATGGAACTGATGCATGGAGTTATAGATGTAAAGTAAGAATCATTGGATATCATAGTTTTGATAGAAATGAGTTATCCGACGATTCATTGCCTTGGGCTCATGTATTAACGAGTGCATCTGATGGTGCTCCTGGCCAAGGTGGTTTTGGTAAACTTCCTCTATTAGTTGGTGGGGAATCTGTTGTAGGATTTTTCTTAGATGGAGAAGAAGCACAACAACCTGTAGTAATGGGTTGTTTTCATAGAAGCCCAGTAGTAGAAAATGTAGAAAATCCAAATCCATTTGAACCCTTTACTGGAAGTAAAGCTGAACCCCTGAGAACTGGAGTACAACTAACAAGAAACAAAGCGCAACAGACTGGAGAGACAAAAGAAGTAGAAGAAAAAACAGGAAGTGGATCCCAATTTCAAATCTCCTCAAACCCAGAATTTGGCACAGATTCTCTTGGTAGTTTAGAATTAGATCCTGGATTTACACCTCTAGGTCCCAATTCATTTAATGCTGCTGGTTCTATTTTTTCATCTACACCATTACCAAAAGACACATTATTTTATGATGATGTTGCAGAACTTGCTTTCCTAAGTGAATTCAAGAAGGCAGGAAAAGTAGAGGGAGACAATGGATGCGGCAGTAATATAATCGCTCAGATAACAACTGCTCTACAAACATTCATACAAACAGTAAATGGACTTCAACGTACTGCACTTGGTTTTATAGATCCAGTCAGAAATAAGATAGTTGATGTACAACAAACTATCAGAACTGTTGCTAGACTAGTGGCTTCCATTATGAAATTTGTTATTAATGGAATGCGAGATAACATATTTAAATTGATAGGAAAATTATTTAAACTTCTTGGTATTACCATTCCATCTCCATTACAACTACCAATTTCTGAAGCAACTAAACAGATTATGAATATCATTTTCTGTCTGTTTGAAAAATTATTCGGACCTCTTGTTGACTTTGTTGATGGTATGTTACAGGGAGTTATAGGCAGAAGTCCTAACATCCCAGCATGTGCAGCAGAAGAAATGACAAGTTCGTTGGTAAACAAACTTGCTGACATGGTTGATGATGCTCTAGCAACTGTAATGTCGGGACTAGATTGGTTAGCCGAGGGAATTAGTAGTATCACTGGAGCTTTAAGTGGTGCATTAAATATTGTTTCTCAAATTCTAAGTTTCTTAAGTTGTGATTCATTATCTTGCAGAACTACAACTTCTTGGGATCCATTCAGTGGCTTAGTAGCTCAGTCATTAGATAATTGGAATAATATTTTAGGCAATATGGATATATTATCTGGACTTGGAAATCCAGATTTTGCCATTGGTTATTTGTCAATGTATGGATCCTCAAATACTCCATTTAAAGATTGCAGAAAGGCAATTATAAATCCACAAACTCAAAATGATTTAGCACCAATGCCTTTAGGTGTTAGATTTTATTCCTGCATACCACCAGAAGTTATAATATATGGTGATGGTATTGATGGAAGAGCAAAAGCAGTTGTGTCCGAAGTTGATGGTTCCATATTAACATTTTTAATCTGCGATCCTGGTAGAGGATATACTTTCCCACCAGAGGTCAGAATTGTTGATAATTCAAACTATGGTAAAGGTGCTCAAGCCAAAGCTACTATTGTTGACGGAAGAATAGATTCAATTTATATTTTGAATTCTGGAAGTGGTTATTGTCAAACTAATCTAACAGAAGAAACTGTTGGATCAACAAATGGAATTGGAACTGATACTGGAACAGGAAATACAACTGCAACAAATCCATGTTTGGATATTGGTGATAATACATTATCCACGAGTGTAGTTGGAATAGTGACTAATTTTGTAGTAGAAAGACCTGGAGTAGGATATACCTCTGGAGACACCATTCAAGTTGGTGATGATTGTTTCTATCAACCAGTTTTAACTGAAAATGGATCTATTATTAGTTTTGAATCAAATGGTGGGTGTGATCAAGAATTCAAAACTCCACCAATAGTCAGCATAAATACAAAGACAGGTGAAGGAGCTGTACTTTATCCAGTTCTACAATTTGTTCCACAATTCGTTGTAGATAATCCCGATTTAAGACCTCCACTGACTGGAATAGGTTCAACTGTTATTGTAAATGTTGTAGATTGTGTGTAAAAAATGGCAGATCAACCAAAAGAGTTTTATGACAAAAAACCTGGTTTTGTAGTAAAATCTGGTACGGTAGATGCTGCGGGAAAGGTAACCGATTATGCTGTCTTTACTGACAACGGTCAGGGAATGCAGTGGACTACTGATGGCGAACATAAGATGCAGTGCAGAAAAACATCTTATGAACTTTGCGGAATAGATGGTAAAGATGGGGAACCAGGAAAAGTAATAAGAGCAAAGAAAGGTGACATCGTTATCGAAGCACTTGATGGAGATATTATCATTAGAGGAAAGAACATAAGACTGGTCGGCCTAGATGGAGCTGGAGAAGTTACAGTAACCTGTGGAAAACAGTTTAATGTTAATGCTCCAATACAAAGTTTTAAAGGTGGAGTGTCAAATACAGTAATGTCAAATAGTTGTTCCATAGCTGCTCAGTCAGTTGAATCAACTGGAAATATACAAAATGCTGCTAATTCTGGAGTAGAACAAGCACAATCTTCGATTCTGAGTCAGATATTGGGTGTTGTTACTAAATTTACACAATTCTTTAGTTAATTATAGGAGTGAGATATGCCTGCACAACCAATAGCATATGTTGGAGATAAGTTTGTTCTTGGTCCACTAGATTATTCATTTTTACCAGCGGTTCCAGCTATTCCTGGTACAGGTGTTTTGAATGGACCGGTATGGATTGGTCTCGGTGGTGCGCCAGGTATTCCTCAAGCTAACTGCATGATAGGTCCTGGAGTTACTCAGCCAATATCATTACAAATTTTGGGGATTTGTAATCACTATGGAGTCTATAATAGATTTGCAATTTCTAATGTTACAGGTCTAACTACAAAAGTTGGTGCAACTCTTAGAGCTGCATTGAGTGGAACTACGGGAGTAAATATCAAATCTGCTTTGAATGCTGGATCAGCATTGAATGTATTCACAACTGTAAATGTGGATACAGTGTGTAGAGCGGCCACATTTGTTGGTGATATTACGGCTACTACTGGGATTAACGCACAAGCAGCAGCTGCTATTGCCAAGGCAGCTGCATCACCACCAAAAGGATTTGATATGCATCACCCAACCAAGAAAGGTTGGAGACTGACCCATATTTGTATTGAAGGTCCAGAAGCTGCAGTATATTATCGTGGAAAACTACAAGGATCTAATTACATTGAATTACCAGAATATTGGAGAGGATTAGTCGATTCGGAGACAATAACAGTACAATTAACTCCTATTGGAAATTATCAAGAGTTATACTATGAAATTTCTGATTGGGGAACAAAGATAAAGGTTCTAAATAACGCAGGTAGTGCAGTAAACTGTAGTTTTGTAGTATTTGGTGAAAGAAAAGACGTTGACAAAATAGTCGTAGAATATGAAGGAAAAATAGAAGATTATCCAGGAAGAGATCAAAGATCAATTGTAGGATATCATTATGATTATAGAAAAGGAGTGAATGGATAATGCCAACAGGAATAGGAACAACTGCTAGAGTATCTAAAGAAACAAGTGAACAACAGACTTATATTCAAAGTGCTTTAGGACTAAGCACATCAAATTCCCCAAAGAAATCTAATAGAATTAAGGATTCTTTGAGGGCAGATATTGAGTCAAAGTCAACACAAGCAGAGCAAGTTAATGATATTCTATTACTTCTGGACATTGATCTTGATCAATACGATGAATTGATAGTTAATATTGATGAAAAAATACCATCACCCATAACAGAAATAAACACAAAAATTACTGCGGTACAGGATGCTTATAGGAATAGGGTTTCTATAGGGTGCAAAAGTGACCTTGAGTGGGTATTCCAATCGAGTAAAACTGTTACCGGTTTTGGTAGTGATGGAAGTCCATTCACTCAAACATATTCCACATATAAGGTGGAGAAAGATTCTTCAGAATATAGAACAATAAACTATTATGGTGCAAAATATTTCAAAAGACCGAAAGATCGTGACTATGGATCTAGTGCAGTAAAAGAAATTCCCAGTGCCTCTGTAGGTATTGGTAGCACATATATGATAATCAATGATTCCACTGAAGATTCTAATGGATTTACTGTCTTATCTGGTATTCAAACTAACGATACAATAACTGACTCTATTGAACAACCAACAATTTTTGTTATTGGAGAATTGCCAGAAGTAGTTGGATTTGGGTCAACATCTTTATTGGGAGTAAGTACTACTTTTGGTGGAAGTATATCATTTGGATCAACAATACTTGCCTATACAGGAATAAACACAACAGCAGGTATAACAACTGGAGATACTATATGGAGGACAGGGATTACATCGAGTGATAGTGTTGTAGTTGGATTCGGTACAACGTCGATAGAAGTTGTTGGAGTCAATACTTTGGGCGTAACTACAACTTTTGAACTTGATACCACTTCTATAATTTTAAGTCAACCAGCTATTGCATCAACATCACAATCAATCTTCAACGTTGGAATTTTCACTTCATATCCAACAATATTCATTAGTACAACTTCTGAAGTAGGGACAGAAGATGATAATTTCTTTGTTATTAGGCAGACTGGAAGTGATGAAAATTTTGATCCTGCTACAAGTGGAGAAAATCCAGTAGAGGTGGGACTAATAAAAAATAGTTCTAAGACTGGATATGGTCACAAATTAAATTTAATTAACAATGGAAATCCAGACGTAACTAGAACTTATATCGAACAAGTTGACCCAGAACCATCTGTAGGCGCTGGATTTGCGTCTTACTATGAAGGGACGGAACAATGGCCTGGAATAAGAATTCCTATTTTGGGTGGACCTGGTGGAACTACTGTTATTGGATATAATTTCTCTTATGCTTCAGAAGGACAAACTCTAACGGTGTTAGCCGGAGTTGGTACAATTGCATCTTCAGGTATTGGATATTCTGGTGTAAGTGCTGCAAATCCAAGTGTTGCTACTTGTAATGCAGCCGATGCAGCAATCTCTACAGCAGAATCAGAATTGAATAGTATAAAAACTCAAAATTTACCGATAGTAAATGATTATATCTCAAAAACTTCTACACTGCGAAGAATAAGAGACACAAAACAAAGTCAAGCTTGGAATTATAGAAGAGGGAGAGGATCATTAAACAATGAAGTAAAACAGTTAAGATTGGATCTCAAGACTCTCCAAGGCATAGATTTTGATGATTTTGAATGAAGCCCTTGACACGGGAACTCGGTTAGTCTACTATGGATCCGTAAACAAAAAGTTTTCAAATGATCACTGACCGCGAAACCATCAAGTCTCTCTGGGAACTCCATGAAGACACCGCAGAGTATTTTTGTGATGAGAATTTTCCCATGAGCGGTGAACTCTACTGGACTATGGTAGAGTGTTTTGCAACTGCAAAACTTGCAGAAATTCGCGGGGAGATTGATTCTGATGATGTTTGATGAACCTCTACTAAATTCCCTTCAGGGTACAATGGCTACTATTGACCCATACTCAGTTAAACGCCAAGCCATTGGAGAATATCGTATGGATTTGATTGAAGAACGATTGTCCAAGATTGAACAACGATTCAACGATCTTATCTGGCAACTTAAAATCGAATTTTACGAGGGAAAATGACCTACGAAGCAGAAGTTCAATTCAAGTTTGATGCTACGTTCACTCCTAAATTTGGGACATCATCCTGGACTGATGATGATTACATTCCTGAAGAGCATTACCTGATCACTGCACCAGCAGCAGATCTCAATGCCAAACAGTATTTCAAGTTATTTGAGAAGTTCATGCTATGTGTAGGCATGGATCCCAAATCTATTCGCAGTGGTGCTATGTCGTTGGTATTCAATGAGTATGTGAATGAAGAAGAGCAGCGTAAGGTCTGTAAAGAGTATGAACTGACCATGGATGAGGACCTGGAGAAGAAATACCAGGACTTCAAAGAGCGTGATGCTCAATGGGAAAAATTGAATGCCCATTATGAGAATAACTTTGGTAGTGAACCCAAAGATTGGGGTCGTTTCCAACGATTTGCCAAATATACTGACGATCAACTAAATGAAATGCTTGATTTGTATGAGCAATCTAAACTTGATGGAGTAGCATGACTGAAGACATCCAACAACCAAATGGAGACTTTCTAAAGAACTATCCTGATATCACTCGTGTTGAAGTGATTACTAGTGAAGGAAGAGAGTTTGTAAGATACGAATGCTCTAATGTTCAAGTATCACTTCAGGATGACGGACAAACACTCAAAGTATTTCTCTTTACGACTTATGACTGACGAACAAATTACAATGCTCCGTCGTCTCATCAAAGATGAGATTGAATGTGCCCAGATTGATGGTATGGAGCACGGACAATGGGGATGGGCAGAGAAACAACTTGATGAAGATTGGAAAGAGTTTCAGGAGAGTTTCAATGACTGAAGAAGATAAGTATGCTCTCAAAGAGTTTCGTAATGGTGTAGCACTTACTCTTGGTGTTGTAGGTATTGGTATGTTAATCATTGGAGCACTAGCAATGAACGACACACCAATCGATCAACCATCATTTGAGGTGGTTGACACCTACAAAGGATGTGATATAGTAAGATACGCACCACATCAAGTTGCCGAGTACAAGTATTTCCTCTATTGTGAGAAGAACAAATGA
>Ga0181580_10002225_pt1 | contig 15693 bp, 3 predicted proteins | sample 071ome_23_FD_132413 | JGI IMG/M metagenome (GOLD analysis project Ga0181580, IMG submission 132413) | Coastal salt marsh microbial communities from the Groves Creek Marsh, Skidaway Island, Georgia - 071403BT metaG (megahit assembly) | ecosystem: Environmental > Aquatic > Marine > Intertidal zone... | reverse complement strand
GGTGCGGGGGGGGGCGGGGGGGGGGTTGGCGGTGGGGGGGGGGCCGGAGGAGGGGCTGGCCTTGGTGGGGGCGGAGCAGGTCTCGGTGCCGAAGGTCTTGGCCTTGGTGGTGGTGGTGGCGGTGGTGGTGGTGGAGGGGGAGGTGGTAGAGGTGTTACTGATGTTTGTGTGCTGTTACTTACAACAGTTGTTACCTGAACATCAGTTGCAGCTCTAGTTTCACTTGCAGCGACAACTTCAAACCTTGGTTTTCTTGTTGATCTTATGGTTTCTTGGACATTATCTAAAGTACCAGAAGCAAAGTATGCTTGCTCTCCAGAAGTTCCAGTCAATCCACCAAGACTGCTGTTTGTAGAATTATTAGTAAGTCTAAAGACTTTTGTTCCAACTTCAAATGATGGGTTAGAAGGTACGTTTGGATCTGGAATGAAGAATGTTCCAATAACAGTACCAACATCATCAGATACCAATTTAACATCAATAACCTCTGCCTCAGCGGTAACACCTCTGAGTCTCATACCAGTTCTGATAAATCAAGTAAATGCTGATTGATTACTTTCTGATAGTGTTCTAGTATCTACATTAAGAATAATGGATGAACTAGAATAGTTTTGTGGGATTGTATAATTTTCATCATATGGACTTAATGTAAAGATATCAGTTGGATTATCAATTGGTCCATATTTGTGATTAGACTGTGCAACTTTAAATGTAATTGATGGTGTTGATGCACCAACAACAGGAGTAGAACTAGTTGGCATAGTGCCAGTAATGGTTTCACCAACACTGAACGATCCACTAATCATTCTAATTTCAACAAGTTTTGGAACGATGTAACTATTAACATCTTCCCCATCAAAGAAACCATATACTCTTGTACGTGGTTTAAACTTTCTTCCTGTAAATTCGATGTTACGTGATCTCATAAACGCGATCACGTCAGAACTTACAACCCTATCTCCCTCATTAATAGTCTCAGTTTGTTCAGAAAGTCTAAGTTGATCACCAGCTCTAGTTTCTGTACCTGTTTGTGTAGTTGTAGTAGTTGTAGTAGTTTCTAACTGACTTGTTGTTACAAGGGCACTACCGTTATTTGTAGTAGAAGTTGATGTTACAACTGTATTGCTTGTTGAGGTTGATGATGAACCTGTCCAAGTTGCTGCCCATGCTCCCCAACGAACTGGACCTAAACCTGTTTGTGGATCATATCCATCAAATTCTAACTGAAGTCTAGTTTGAGTATAGTCATCAACATCAATCTGTTGTGGTGCCAATCTTACTTGGTCAATCCAGATATCAGAAGATGGGAATAGTTCAATATTACCATTATATGTTGTTACAAGGTAAGGAACAACATTTTCAATTCTAGTTGCAAATGGTTGCTCAATTTGTAAAGTAGAGAAGTAATCAATTGTAATAACTTGACCAGTTCTTCTGAAGTTTGAACCAACAATATCTGTTGCAAATGCTGGACTTACGTTTGGATTTGCAGTGGTTCCAATTCCAATAAGGGATTTAGATCCGATTAAAAGATCAACCTCAGTAGTAAAGTGTGATGGTCTTAACTCTAAATTAAGTGGATCAATACTATTTGTAATCTTACCTGCTTTAAGTTGATTTTTGGTCGTTGTAAAGTTATCTACAAATATACCAGATTTAAATCTAGTTAATCCACTATTATCTGGAATAATTAATGCTTCAGTTTTTGCTTCGAGTAAAGATAATGCAGTATAATACTCCAGATTCTTAATTCTATCCTCAAGAAGTGCAATATCTTGCATTCTATATCTCTTGTGAGACTTCAGAGATATGGAAACATTGTTTGCATTGCAGAGATATGGTGGAAGTTTGATTGTAGCAACTTCTAATGCATTATCGATAGAAAGTGGTGGAAGTGGTGATTCTGAAGGAACACCCTTAATTAATTGGAATCCACCATCTGGATTAAAATAAAGTTTGTCAATTCTAGGCAGATAATGTGAATATGTTAGCGTAATTGATTCATCAGATGCCAAAATATTTTTGGCAGAGTTGGTTGCATCTATAAAACTGCGAGAGTCAAATTCAAAAGGTGATTTTGCTGTTGAATTTGGATCAAATGTACGAACTCTTGGTCTAATGTCAAGAACATCCGTAAGTCTGATTTTGTTCTTGATAAACGGAAGATCACAATAGTTAAATTGGTCATAAGAAGATACGGTTGTAATATCTCCTTCTGTAGAATCTGAATATTCTGCAGATTCAAATATGATTCTTAATTTTCCTCTAGGATCTTTTGTATTTGGTTTTCTTACCAATCTTGCATAATCTACAATAGTATCTCTTTGACCAGAGTCTAAAAGATATCTATTGAGAATATTGTCATCTCCTGGAGTAAAATCACTAATAGTTCCAGTGATTCCTGTTGTTTGTGTAATTATAGTCTCATTTATCTCAAAACTTAAATCATTTAAATAAACAATTGAAATCTTAGATGAGTTTGGTCTTTCAATAAAGAGTCCAATGGCACCACTATTTTTGCCAACTACCTCTTCACCAATAATGAAATCATCAGTTTTACCTGATGGACCATTCATATTAAACAGTGTGATTTGTGGAAGAACAGGATCATTTGTATCATCCGACTCAAAAACACCATATACTTTTATGACATCTGGTTCTAATAAACAAATATCTTTATCTTGAACTCTGAGACCATATCCATATGCACCATAAGTCAATCCATCATTTAATGTTGTTGAACCAATACCAGATGATGTTAACTTGGACTTATTGACGATAATAGAGTTTGTCTTTTTAGAATTTTTTACTTTGTTGACTACACTATTTTTTTCAAGTGTTGTAATCAATCTTCCAGATCCAGATACCGAAAGACCAAAGATTCTTAATTCTCTATTTCCATTGGTAAATCTAAACTTATCTTGAGTAAGTTCTTCAAATCCACCCTCACTATTAATTAAAACATAACGCTCTTCATCAAATGGTAAAAAGGTTTCATTCTCACCTGCTTGAATGGTATTGGTAGCATTTGCGGTAATAGTTACGTTATATTCTTTTCTAATTGATAACTTTGATGAAGTTATATCTACACTTGAGACAAACTCTTTTGGTAATGGTGTATATAATGTGTTGTCTGATGATGATTGGAATCTTGCTTTTGCAATTGCAAAATCTGAAGGATTGATCGTTGTTGTTGGAAGACCACCGTCATTAATATTTGCAACTGTAGTAATGCCAACAATAGTAATACTGTAATCGTCAATAATACTTGTAACTTTCGCATAGGTTTTTACATTAGTCGTTCCTAATTGACTATTTGTAAATGATACTAAATCACCTGGTTTTATTGTATTGGGAAATTCAGAATCTACAGATGTGACTGTTGAAATTCCAGGAGCAGAACCACTTTTTGGTGAAATTACTACTGATGGGAATCTGAGAGTTGGATATGCCTTTGTATCACCATTAAATGTTTGTCCAACACCAACAGAACTGTAAAGTGATTTTACATCACTAACACTAAATGCTGTTACTGCTGTAGAAATTCTACCATTATCAATACCATTAAATATTAACTTTTCTCCTTTGAGGAATGCTCCTTTAGTATTATATGTTGTTACAATTCCAGTATTGGTATCAAATCTTAGGTGTCCAGTTGCACCACTAGACTTTCCTTCAACAAATGTAGGAACACTTAGAGTTACTGACTGGTTTAGAGTCATTTCAGTGTATGGTTGAATATCATATAGAGTGATGTCCCACTCGTTTAAGTCACCAACAGTTGAAGAATATGATCCAGACTCTAATGCATAATCATATACTCTTGCAACACCAATCTCCTTTCCTGCTGCTGTTGTACTAGTAACACCTATTCTAGAATCTCTTAAACTTATAACAGATGAAGTACTAAATCCAATTCTAGGAGCACCAATGACTCTATTGAGAGTTAATGTGGGTCCAGTAAAATAATTTATTCCTTGATTTTTTAATGTTTTGGTTGTTCTTGTTTTTGGGAAGTCTAAGTACTGTACTGTACGAGAGTCAACTTCATAACCTTTAATAAATGCTTTTCCTGGAGATATTTTGTAAGTTCCAAGATCATCACTAGGAACATTATTATTGTATGTTAATTGATCTTTAGTAAATACGCCATTATTTCCCTTTCTATCATTGAGAGATTCTTTTGCATGAATAGAAAATGGTTTTACATAAAAATCACCTGATTGATCGTAAGTCCTTCTTGCAAGTTCATCTGCAAGTAAGTTATAATCTGCTCTATCTTCTATATGCTGAACAAAACCATTTCTAATGATCATTAACTCAACAAAATTTTCGTTCTTTGTTGACTCTAATGATCTTTTTGCAAGAACTGCAGTAATTTTTAATCTATCTGCACCTGGTGCTGCATAGTTATTAAATCCCTTTGCATTATCGGTAAGACTAGAATCTTTTCCTGATGAAACAATTTCTTCATAGATTTCTAATCCAACTCTATATGATGGATTTGGATCGTGGGCATCAAGAACTAAAGTTTGTCCAGGAACTTTTACAAAAGTTCCTCTTAAGAAGTATACACCTTCGGATAAAAAGATTGCCGAACCATTTGAAATTGCATTAACAGGTGCTGTATTTGCAAATCCTTGTCCTGCTTGGAAATTTATAACCGTTGTGGATAAATTACTCTCCAATAAAAGAGTCTCATTATCATCAAATACTTGCTTACCATCATTTCCAGAACTAACATAATTTACAAAGAAGGTATAGTATCCTCTTTCTGATGCTGAAGTTCCTTCGTAAAATACAATCTTAGCTCTGACATTTGATCGTTGTCCTCTGACAAATACATTGACAAGATCGTCAGCATAGTTGTCTATAGCAATGCCAAGATACTCTGGCTCAACTTCAACAGAATATAATGCATTGTTATAGTTAATTTGTCCAGGAATAACTACTGAACCCTCTTTAAAAAGATGAGTTCCTACTTGCTCAATCTGATCTTGAAGTGTTGATTGAAGAGTAGTTAATTCCCTTGCTTGAACTGGGAGTCCAGGTTTAAATAATACTTTATAATAATTTTTTTGCGGATCAAAGTCATCAAAATAAGGTGATACGTTGAGATTAGTTTCTTGTGGCATAATCCTTTAAAATTGCAAAATAACTTTGATATCTTCTCTTTGATTTACTGACCTAGTAATAGATGGTCTATTGTCAACATAAAGAATAGTTCCAGAATATTTTTCTACTTCTGGATCTGCTACACCCTTAATAAATGTTTGACCTAGGTAGTATGTCTTATTATTTATGACGGTACTAATACCTGGATTTGTATCAGTTCCGAATCCTTCATCTATATATAAGTCCTTACTGCCACCTACAATTTTTAAAGATCCTCCACTCTGTAGAGTTGCAGAAAAATCATTCAATTGGAATCCGTATGTGGCGCTAGACTTTTGAGTTCCATCCGTATTAAATCCAACAAGAGATCTATCTTGCCAGTAACGTAAAACACCAGTTTGTGCATCATATGCAACAACTCTTCCAACAGCAGTGATACCAGTACCTACAGTTTGAGTTATAATTGCATTTTGTTCAAATGAGGTTGATCTATAATCATCTTGATTTGGAGAAAGACCCTTAAGAACTAAACCTCTCAAAGAACTTAATCTATCTTCTGTAAGAATTGTGTTTGACTGATATCCTTTTGGATCTTCCACAATTCCAATTCTAGCGACAGACGTTCCTGTTACAAAATCTGGATTTTGATCATCATTTTCGATTCTAGAATAAATCAGAACGTTTGTTGATCCTAGTTCTGAATAAATGTCTGCACCATGACCACCTGGTGGTGGTATGATGACATCAAAAACGGGAGTATTTGATCCAGTAGGAACGTTTCCTCCAATTAAATCAACCGTACCATAAGTATATCCAGAACCACCATTAGAAACAGTTATTGATTCTATTTTAGAGTCATTGTTAACAACAATGGTACACTCACCACCAGACCCATCACCCCTAATAGGAACTCTTGAATATGTAACATTTGGGGGACCAACTAAGAATCCCCTATCTCTAATAAGTATTGTTTTTAACTGACCGCTAGTAGAAGCATTAGTTCTAACTGTTTGATAATCCGAATTAGTTTCCCAGTCTACAGGAACTGGAACAAAGTTGAGAGAGTCAAATTTGATCACATCACTTGGACTAATAGTATAAAGATATTTCCAAATATATCCATCACCACTAGTACCAGCTGCCCTTGGTTCTAAATCTGTGAATTTTGGTTCATCAAGAGATGGTCTACCATTAGGGTTCTCTGGGTCAATTCCATTGTTTAAGCAGATGTACACACGGAATTCGCTATTTACAATATAATAATTGGATGCATATAAACTTGTTTTATTTGATGGTTTTGAAAGATTATTTCTATTAACATCATGGCGATACATATCATAAATTGTTGCCGATGCCCAAGAGACCTTTCTTACAACTGGTCTGACATCATCAGCAGCAATTTTTTTCAAGGCAATCATTGTATCCCAATAAGTATTGGAATCATCAAAACAATCTCTGGGAGATGGCGGAGATACATTCCAACTACTTGTTACCTCTGTTGCATTCGGCAGACCGATGAATGTATAGTATGATTTATTCGGATCCCTAATTTTTTCAATAAAGGATCTGGCGTTTTTAACTCTCAACAAGTCAGTTATAATAGCAGCCATTTCGGAAACAAACTTTTTCTATGTTCTATTTATTAGTTCAAATAACCAAGATATTTAAGAGGATTCTTTCTCCTTATCACTGGATTTGTTACGATTCCAGCTTGAGATACTCCATGATTAGAGTTCCATACTTGGTTAGTTGTTCTAACTGGAAGTCCAATTTTGCCCCATGTATATTCACCATAGTATGCAGTAGTTCCCAATCCAACTACATTATTAGCACCAGCACTCTGAAGTGAGATAATTACTGTAGTAACGGTTGTTCCAAATCCAACTGTCGTTCCAAGACCATTTATTCCTGCTGGAACTACGGACTGTTTTGTATAGTAATCAATACACTCACACATCATGTCTGCATGTATAGTTGATACACCAACAATAGACCCATCTGCACCAAGAGAAGTTTGTGCTGCCCCAATAAAGTTGGTTTTAGTTATGTTAAAGAGATCACCAGTAGTAATTCCTGGTAAAGTTATAGATAAACCTTCCCTAATCTCGGAATTAAATGGAATAAAGAGGTCTAAAGCAACACCTAAACTTGTTCCAGCACCAATGGTCGTAGTTCCGACACCAACAATTATTCCATAATCTCCTTCAAATGTTATGAATTGACACTCTTCCACTGCTCTCTTTGGTGGAGCGACTAACACCTCTGGTGGTTCTATTTCAATAACTTTAAACTTGATTGGTGCTCCCAATGCCCATTTTCTTGATGTAGTTGCTAGTCCAACATTATCATATGTATCAACAAATAGAGTATCACCAACTTGATAATTAGTACCACCTTCAAGAACACTGAACGAAGCAACATTAAAGTTTATTGTGCTGATTTCGATATCAGCAACTGCACCAAATCCGATACCACTTTCTGTTTTTAATCTTGCTGATCTAAAGAAGTTTGTATTTGTATCTACTGGTGGGAATCCAGAACCTTGTTGCTGGAGGCTCATTGCCTTAAGTGGTCCATAGTAATAATTAGTTCCACCAGTGCTTACTGTTGCTGTTGTGACTGATCCTCCAGCACCAATAGTAAGACCACCTATTGCTTGAGTTCCATTATCATATGGTTTTTGTATGGTAACATCTGGAGTTGATGTGTAACCATAACCAGGATTTGTTATAAGAAGATTTGATACTGATCCACCAACTCCAAGAACTGCATCTACAGTTGCTGGTACTAATTCATCTCCAGATATAATTTCAATTACTGATCTATCTTGAACAGAAATACCCTCAAAAGGATTATCAAATAATGGTCTTATGGAATAAACATAAACAGAACTATCTGCCAATCCAACATTTGATATTATATTTGTTGATGGATTGATTATTGGTTCATAATAAACACGATCCTTACCAATGTAGTTGTTGTCAATAATCTTATCAACTGTTTGTTTTGTCCAAGATAATGGTCTCTCAAACAATTCATTCAGAGTTACACCTTGCCCAGCATAGTTATTTGTGATAACCTTATCTGCTGCTTTAATATCCATTACAAGTCTTGGATCTTGTGTAAATGTGGTGTCAACATTACTATAAAGTTGAACTTCATCACCAACTTCAACAGAGGGGAGAACATCTACAGTACGAACGTCAATTGTTTGAGTTCCAGTATACATAAAGATTTTTGCTTTATCTCCTGTGGTACTAAATCCACTAACGCCACCTTTGGGTGCTTCTGTAAATCTTAATGTACTACCACCATTAAACTGATAACCCTCTCCTGGTGTCTGAAGAATGTCATTAACAAATACAAGTAAGTTTGATTGTAAGTTGATTCCAGAGTTTGCTTTTGCAAAGAATGAAATACTTTCACCATTAACTGACAGCGGGAACAATCTTCTTGCGCCGTTAAAGAATGGATCAATTTCATCAAGAACAATAAATTCACCAACGTTCCATCCAGAGAACTTAGACTGGAAGGTTCTATCAATAGTTAATTCAAATGGGAGATATGTTGCAAGTCCAACAAATGTATGTGGGAACTGCTTTCCAACTGGGGATGATCCAGCAAATACTGTAATTGTTGTTGATGTATATGATGTAATTCCAACATCTTGGTTTGCAATGTTGCTATCGATTCCAGGACGTGGGTAAGCAAGAATTGCACTATAATCATCACTTGCACATCTGAAGAGAAGTGATTTATTTGCAATTCTAACCGTATCTGCTGTAGTTAATGTATGAATACCAATAGTGAGTGTTGAATTGCCACTTACAGGATCATATGTTGCATCAGTTACTGAGTAGTAATTTGCTCCATCAAATACAGGTGTAACGGCATTTGATGTTATGGTTGCAAACGTTGGAATGCCAACTGTACCACCAATTGCTACTGTCAAGCGTTCCCCAGAACCATAACCATATCCAAAATTATTAATTTCAAAATTGAGAATTGTGCTATCATTACTTGGAACTAAGTCTACTGTTGCCCCTGTTCCAAATCCAGACTCTCCTGGATGGTAAACTAAAGGAATGTTGTAATATGTTAATGGGGCATCAAATACAACATCAAGGGGTCTTCTGACCTCTCCACAACGCTTGTATGCGTGTGTATATGGGGATGGACCAGAGTTGATAATAAACGTGTAGTCATCTACAATTTTTGTAATTGCAGTTCCATTTGCACCAGGATCTTGCCCTGTTGGTGAGTTGTTAATTTGTCTAGGAGCAAGAATAATCTCCTCTACAATTCCTCCAGAGTTATAGAAAGATTCTGCAGTGGTAACACCAACATTAATTTCAAAGTCATAAAGACTATTCATTCTAGTAACTTGTGTTCCACAATATGTTGGGTCTGTTATTCTTGGGTGAGTAAGAATTCCAACACCGCCATCATAAGAGCATGTAAATGCAAGACCAGTAAGAATTACATCTGTGCCAACTTTTAATTTATGTCCAACTGTTAGTGAACCACCACTCACATATTCATGGCGAATAGTAGAAATTCCAGCATTAAATGTAAGTGTGTATGAATCTGGTGCTGAGAGAACTCCAAATATATCTCCAAGAGGTGATACTACAGAGTTGCCTGGGAATATGTTAGTATTAATACCTACTTGAATTACGCCGCCAGATGCATAAGTATGACTAATAGTTGAAGGTCCAACATTAACTGTAAACGATGTTGTGGTCCCTACTGTAACAACATCAAAGAAATAACCTTGAGTTCCATCTGGGAATATTGATGTAGTAAGTCCAGCAGTAACTTGTCCAGCATCATTCTCAACATAAGTATGACTAATTGTTGATGGTCCAACATTAATCTCAAATTGATCGGATGCAATGATATTAGTTACAGTAAATGTGTATCCTTGAGTTCCATCTGGGAAGATAGTTGTTGTGATACCAGACCCACCTGGACAAGTAAATTCAAGGTTATCCAGTCTAATATCACTACCAATTCCAATTACGCCAATAAAAGAACTAGAAGTAGTAACTGTAGAAAGACCAGTAACATTGTCATACTGGAACTGCGTAATCGTGAACGTTTGGCCATATCCTGTAGGTCCTCCAACTGGACAATTAAACGCCAATTCGCGCATCTTGAATGTTTCACCATTGGATAATCCATGATCCCCAATAGTGAAGACTGTTGCTAAACCAGTTATATTGTCATAAGTAAAATCATATACTCCAAATGTTTGACCATACCCAACGCAAGTAAGTGCCAATCCTGCAAGACTGAAACTTCTTCCTATAGCAGTTTGAGGAACGAACTTATGCGGTTCTACCGTCGTAACAGTCGCCAATCCAGTAACATTATCATAGAAGAATCCATTAACTGTAAGCGTTGATGCACCACCAACAGTAACTGTCATAATGCCAGTTACATTATCATAAAGAGCATTTGTTACATTTACTGGTGGATAGTAATCACATGTGAATGCTGCACCAACCACTTGAACTTCATCGCCAAGAGACAAATTATGTGGAGTGGATGTTGTTACTGTTGTGATTCCAGTTACTGAACTATAACCAATATTTGCAACTTCTCTAGGTGCATAAAATACTTGTGGATTTGTAATAGCAACTCCAATTACATGTCCATCAACAACAGTAGCAACACCAACTGCAGTTATATTTGCAGCGCCATAACTTGCAGTCTCAATTCCAACAGATACTGTTTGCAATCCAGATCTATAACCAGATCCAGTATTACCTATTGCAATCGCTGTTATTGTTCCAGCGGCAGATACAACTGCTGTTCCTCCAGCAGATACTAAAGGTTGATAACCATAACCCGCCTTTGAAGCAACGCTAACAATAACACCTCCTCTAGGAACTCTATTTACATTAATATCATTATGGTTATTTGGATCTGTAACTTCTCCATTAAATCCTAAGAGAAGTTGACCACCACCACCTTCAAGTTTGTAATCTCCTTCAATATTTGTTAATACATTGCCAAGTCTCTGTGGACCTTGGAATATATCATCAATTAAGACAATTGTATTTTGTGCTGAAATATTATCAATGTCATTTCCATTATATTTTAAATAGAATGAAGTGTTGATTCCATTAAATTGATCAGAAATATCATCATAAACATAGTTATTATCATATGCTGGTAAGAAGCTTGTTGTAAATGCCTGGTTTAATGCAGATCTTAAGAAGATTCTTCCACTAAATCTAGAACTTGTTGTAAGTCCTGTGTAATCAACCTCTCCAGAATTTAGCGCAGTTGTTCCAAGTCCAACTGGAATATTGCCCCAAGGACCTTCAATTAGATGAAGATCATTGTTAACTACATTAAAGTTACCAACTTGCTTTGTTCCAACAACACCAGCGGAATGAGATACTTCAGCAGTTCCCATCCATCCTCTTCTCACTGTTAATGTATTTGCTACATTATCGACCGCAGCAATTAAGACAACCTCATCTTCAAACCTTACAAGATCACCACCAAATACAGATGTTACTCCAACCATATCGATTACAGTAGAACCAATGCCCGCTGTGGATGCAAGAGCAACTGTATATGCGGTTCCAACCATTGGAGACTGAATAGTTCCATTGATTGTAATTAACATTCTATTATTTGGTTCAATTGCTCTGAATATATGAGTAGATCCAATTCCAACTCCAGTTAATCCAACACCTATTGGGTTAAACAACAACGCATTTGTTGCTGAAGTTGCAACTCTGACTTTTTGGTTGTCTTGTTTGATAATATAGAATTGTGATGGAAGTAATGATGTAGTACCAATTCCTGGTCCAAAATCTGTTGGGGTAATCTGAATTGCATTGGCAAAATCATTATTTGGTGGGATATATTGTACCAATTCTCCACTAACAAAATAATGATTTGTTATATCAATGGTTCCCTCACCAACTGATATTTTAGTTGCATCATTACCAGAAAATTCAATCTCAAAAACTTTGTTGCCGTCTGAGAATAATTCAAAATCTCTCTTTTCACCATTAAACTGATCACTAAAGTCATCAACAGCAAGAACTCTGTTTCCTATAAATTCTTGGTATTGTGCAAGGAATGGTAAATTAAACAAGATTTCATTGGATACCAAATCTCCACTAACATCAATACTCTTTTCTCTACCAATATCAAAGTCTCTGACTGTATTTAAATCAACAACTTGAGTCAAATCTGAGATTGCAATCAGAACATTGAGATCTTGTGCTGTTGTTATACCAACGATTGAGGGATCATATGAATCAATAACCAATTCACTAAATTTTTTGAATCCAGAAGTATGTGTTAAAGCACTTACCAGAGGATTCCAATCCTTATAATCTATTGAGGATCTTATTGAATAAGAGAAGTACTGATAATAATCATTATCATGAACTCTTTGGAATGCATAATTAAGTTTTCCAGTATCTCTTAAGAAACCTTTTTTAGTAATACTATTGGACGATATCAAATATTTTCCAGATATTCCATCAACACTAGAAATTAATCCTTGGTTCTGTGATGATTGTCCAATGATGAGATCATCAACCTTAAATGGAATTTTAGATCTAACTCTCAAATATTCGTTTCTAAAATCATAGAACTGAACTACTCCTCTATTATCATCTTGAGCAACAATAATTTCTCCAGATCTAAATGAGTCTTTTGCAAGATCAATATCAAATTGTGGGAAGTATGATTCTGGTGTAACTGTTCCAAATGAATCAAAACTATCAAAATTACCTGGAACTTGACCTGGTTTTAAATAATCCTGTAAGTTATACGTAATAGTTGGAGTCTCCCCACCAATATTTGGATCTATGGCGGTCAAAGTAAATAATGCATATCCAAAGTCTGATGAGTTGTATCCAGTTCCATTGACAGTTGCGTCAATATTGGTGTTCTCTACAATAACCTTATCACCAACTTTGAATGGATAATCTTCTGCTGTTGTGAATGTGACGGCAAATCCAATAGTAACATTATAGTTACCAGGATCGTATGTAATATCATCAATTCTTATACCATTTGGATTATTGATTGGTAGAATTTTTGGAGTAATGTTATACAAACCTGTTGTATTTCTTACAATGGTTACTTCAGTATCTCCAATATCATATTTGAGAGATGCTTCGGTGTTAACTCTTCCAGTAAAACCATCAAGAACAACTAATTGTGGTGGAACAAAATAATTGATACCAGGGTTTACAATTTTAATTTGACTAAATTTAGAAAGTGGTTCAATCTTGTATGTGTATGGGAACTGTGCTGCTGGATTTAACGTTTTGTCTGAGGGATAGTCAAAACCAATATCAGTTAACACTACCTCATCAACTTGACCAAGATTGGTACTTGCTGGTAAGAAAATTGCTCCTGTTCCACCAATACTGACAATTTCAGCAATGTTTGGAAGTTTTCTGTAATTTCTTCCTATAGAATCCAGAGAAACTTTTGCAACTGGTCCAATTGCACTTAAAGATGTTGTTGTATATGACAACAATGCTTCATTATTTGGATATAAAATTTTCTCTGGAGTATCTAAGAGTGGATAATTAAATGTTGCGCTAGTTACTCCAGTTACATTTGCTTTGAGATTAAATTTACTGTAAGAAACACTCAATTTATTTGGATTCTTTATATTAAAATTATCCGATATAATTTCTAGTTTTGATGCTGCTGCACCATTATATCTAATTGGTTCTAAGTTATAATACAATGTAGTTGGGACGTTCTCATCAATAATTAATTCTAACTTTGCTCCTGGTTCTCCAATAGTTCCGCTTGTTTTTACGTTAAAATCTCCAGTATTTTCTTCTGTAGTAAAAAATTCATCACTAAAGTTTTCATCAGTATAAAGGAAGAAGTTAAATGCTGGCAAGGAATTTGCTGCTAATGTTTGATCCGATAAATCAAATATGACGGTAGAATTTCTATAGCAGAATATTTCAGGATTTACTTCACTAATAAATCCTAAAGATTGAGTTTCGATATCGATTATTTGAACACTCTCATTAGAGGTAATTACATCATAATAATAATCCGATAAAGAAATTGTATTGTCATCTAAAACAATAACATAGTAAATCTGTGCATTGGTTAAACCAACAGATGGTGATGGTGAATTATAGATTACTTTTGCACCATTTTTAAATCCGTGGTTTGGAATTGTAATTGAATTTCTATCAATGTCAACATCAGAATCAATAAATGATTTTTGGTTTATAACCATTCTTCTGTTCAAATCATCATAAGCAACAGTAACAGTTGTTTGAATTCCACTAACAGCATTAAATACGATCTGATCACCTTCTGTTAATCCATGATTTATTTTGGTAGTAACCTTAGCATACTTTTTATAAACATCGCCAACAATAGTTGAAGTTTTGTTAGTATTAAAACTATGTATTTCACCAGTTCCATAGTCAACTAGATCATAGATCAGTAATCCTTCTGATCCAACGCCAACAAACTGTCCAGTGCTTCCAACTCCAACTTGTTGAGTTGAGATTCCAATAAAATCAGCATCATATACTGCAGCATATAACTTTGTACCATCTTCCAAGGGGAATTGTGTGGTCCCTGTGGATACTTTTACCCCAGTAAATCCAGATCCAACATTGTAAGTTAATAAATCACCTGTTTTGAATCCATGAGATGGTAAATAGAATGAATGAATTGTTGATTTTATAAGTTCTTTTTGAGTCACTCCAGGATTACTCAAAGACAATAATCCAGATACATCCGCAGATCTTGACAATGCAGAACCATTAGTCTCATAAAGAGTTGATCTTAAAGTTCCAGTTTCTATTTGAGCACCCCAAACATAGAATGTTGGTGATGTATTTGATGTCAGTGTTTGTGGACCGTATGTACCAATTTTTAATGTGTGACTACCAGAACCAGTAAATGCTTGGAAAGAATATCTTCTCCAAAATCTTGTTAGGGTAACTTTTGAACTATAATATGCCAATCCATCATCAACTATAATATAAACTTCTTCACCACCAGCATTTCCCTTTAAAAATACTGATATTGTATGATTTGTTGCTGAAAGAGATGTTGAAGAATACTCAATTCCAAAACCGTCTCCTGTGCCCGTTGTTGATGCAAAAGAAACCTTTGCAACATCATTGCTACCATCTGGAGCGGTTGCAGAATAATAAGATACCGTTCCAGTACCAACACCGACAGTATAGTAATCCCATGCAGATACTAATTCTGGCGGAACTGGATTTGAATATAAAATAAGATTTTCTGATGGAATAATCACAGATTCTCTAGGATCAAAATAATATTCAGTATCTAATTGATATTCTGTAGATGTTGTAAATCCAGTATTTACAATTAATTTTCTAGTTTTTTCCTTCAAGTTTGATCCAGCAAAGTGTGGATCACTTGTTCCATTAATTGCTCTTTGTACTTTTATTCGAGAATCATCTTGATATACGTTTAATACTTTTACAGTCTCATCTCCAATAAGATAAAGATCATTAACCGACAATGCTGGAAATACTAAGTTACCACTTACATTGAAGTAAGTTACAATACCACTTG
>Ga0181580_10002220_pt1 | contig 15710 bp, 14 predicted proteins | sample 071ome_23_FD_132413 | JGI IMG/M metagenome (GOLD analysis project Ga0181580, IMG submission 132413) | Coastal salt marsh microbial communities from the Groves Creek Marsh, Skidaway Island, Georgia - 071403BT metaG (megahit assembly) | ecosystem: Environmental > Aquatic > Marine > Intertidal... | reverse complement strand
TCAGCGAGTACTACGCTCGGGGCATGACACCACGCGTTCTCTCCGGCGCCGACGAGTTGAAAGCAGCCGTCGGCCAGCATCTCGGATACAGCGAATACATCGACATCACCCAGGATCGGGTCAACCAGTTCGCCGACGCGACCGGAGACCATCAGTGGATCCATGTCGACGTCGAGCGAGCCAAGTCGGGTCCCTTCGGCGGTCCGATCGCTCACGGTTATCTGACCTTGTCCCTCGGTCCGATGCTCTACCCGACCGTCGTTCGCGTCGACGGCTTCTCGATGGGAGTCAATTACGGAGCGAACAAGGTTCGCTTTCCATCGCCCGTGCCAGTCGGTTCTCGCCTTCGACTCGGTGTCAAACTTCTCGACGTCGAAGACGTGTCGGGTGGCGTTCAGATGACGATGGAGTTCACGTTCGAATGCGAGGGCTCGAGCAAACCCTCCTGCGTGGCCGAGATCATCTTCCGCAGTTTCTTCTGACGCCATCCGCGGCGCATCGACTCAACGGAATCGAGGCATGACCTCGGTGGCGAGCAACTCCATGGACTCGGTGTCCGGGTAGTCGGCGCACCACGGAATGAAGCCACGACAGCCGGCTGCCATATATGAGCCGATCTTGTCAGCGACCTGATCCGGTGTTCCGACCAAGTTCCCCGACCGCCAGCTCTCGACGTCTTCGCCCCACAGGCTGCGCGATCCCGCTGATGCGACCTCGCCGTCCGTTCGTCTGATGAACACCTCGGGCGACCACGTCATGCGAATCTCCCCGGGGTCGCGGCCGATTCGCTCGCAATGCGTCCAGAGAATGTCCCGTTTACGGATCCACTCGTCGAGCCGACCGCCGAAATTCGAACAGTCGGCGTGTTCGGCCACCACGCGCAGTGTCAGCTGCTCGCCTCCACCACCGATGAGAATCGGCGGTCGGGGATTTTGGAGTGGCTTCGGATCGCAGTTGGCCCGAACGACCTCGTAGTACTTGCCTTTGAAGGTGGTCTCACGCTCCGTCCACATCGATCGCACGATCTCGACGCTCTCACGCAGCATGCCGATTCGGTCCTTGGGTTGCGGAAACTCGAATCCGTAGGCGCGGTATTCGTTCTCGTACCACCCAGCTCCGATTCCCCATTCGACCCGACCACCTGACACCACGTCCAGAGTCGAAGTGATCTTCGCGAGGAGGGCAGGATTTCGATAGCTGTTACAGCCGACCATCTGTCCGAGCCGAACACGCTTCGTCAATTGACTGAGAGCCGACAGAGTCGTCCAACATTCGAACACCGCCTCGTGCGAGGGGCGTGGGACGTTGTGAAAGTGGTCGTAGAGCCAGATGGAGTCGTACCCGAGCTCGTCGGCCAGTGTCGCCACCCGAACCGTTCGATCCCATTTGGCCGAGGCCCCGTCGATGCCCGACAACTCCATCTTCCAGCCCTGCGGGGCAAAGACCCCGAACACGATGCCGTCCGGTGAATTCCCGGCGACAGGCGAGGTCTCGATCACGTCGACACCCTAATCAAGCGACTCGCCAGCTTTCCGATCGCTCGGCTTAATGCGAGAAGGACTGCACATTTTCCCTATCGTCTGCTCGTGAACGAATTCACGGTCGGTGAGATCCACGAGGCAATAGCAGCGACGCGCCCCGACGAGGAGTGCCTCGTCTTTCGCGATCGGCGCCTCACCTGGTCCGAGATCACCGAGCGAACTCGCCGACTCGGCAACTACCTACGATCGCGAGGGCTTGGTTGCCACACCGAACGCTCTCGTCTTGCTCCTCACGAAAGCGGCCAGGATCACCTGGCGATCTATCTGCACAACGGGAACGAGTATCTCGAGAGCATGTTGGCCGCGTTCAAATCGCGCGTCGTCCCGTTCAACGTCAACTATCGCTACGTCGCCGAAGAACTCGTCTATCTGCTGAATGACTCGTCGGCGACGGCCATCGTCTTCCACTCGTCATTCGCGACGACTCTCGCCCAGGTTCGAGATCTCACCCCGAAACTCGACGTGCTGATCCAGGTTCCTGACGCGAGCAACGCGCCTCTTCTCGATGGAGCAGTGTGGTACGACGATGCCCTCGCGACCTCGAGCTCCGAGCCGCTTCCCCCGTCATCTCCTGACGACCTCTACATCTTGTACACCGGGGGAACCACGGGGATGCCCAAAGGGGTCATGTGGCGTCAGGCTGACGCGTTGACGGAGTGCTTCACCGGCTCTCGCGAAGCGTCGTCGATTCCCGAATTCGTAGCAGCCGCCACCGGACGTCGGGCTCTGATTCCGCCGCCGTTCATGCACGGTGCCGGACACTGGCTCAGCTTCGGAACGTGGAACGCCGGCGGAACTGTTTTCGTCCCATCGGTTCCCGAACGGCTCGACCCGGTCGATATCTGGACGATCGTCGAACGGGAACGGATCGACTTTCTTCTCATCGTTGGAGATGCCTTTGGGCGACCCTTGCTCGACGAGCTCGACCGGAACTCCTACGACATTTCGAGCCTCGCGGTGCTGATATCGGGAGGGGCGGCCTTGTCGGCGCACATGAAGGAAGAGTTCCTTCGCCATCATCCGACACTCACGATCCTCGACGGTCTCGGCTCGTCGGAAGCCGGTGGCCAGCTCCAACATCTCTCGACCGGCGGCAACGCGTCCACGGGAACCTTCCCATTGGCACCGAACAATCATGTCCTCGACGAGAACCTCGCCCGGATCGTCCAACCCGGCGACGACCACGTGGGCTGGCTGGCGAAGAGCGGTCGACTCGCCCTCGGGTACCTCGGTGACCCAGACAAGACCGCACGTACGTACCCCGTGATCGATGGCATTCGCTACGTGGTCCCGGGTGACCGTGCCGTTCTCCTCGCTGACAACACGGTTGAACTGCGAGGGCGAGATTCGGTGACCATCAATTCGGGTGGCGAGAAGATCTTTGCCGAGGAGGTCGAGGCGGCGATCAAACCCCATCCGTCCGTGTTCGACTGCGTGGTGGCCGGTCGGCGCAGCGAACGGTGGGGAAACGAAGTGGTAGCCGTCGTTCAACTTCGTCCCGGCAGCACCGTCACTCACGACGAATTGAACGCCGAAGCGGCCCGCCACATCGCTCGCTACAAACTCCCCAAGGACTACGTCTTCGTCGAGCAGATCGTGAGGTCGCCTTCTGGCAAAGCCGACTACCGCTGGGCCAAGAGTGTCGTCGACCCGACGTAGCGATCAGACGGGAAGATCGCCAGTGGCCAATCGAGTGCTCCCGACGTCGGTGTAGGACTTGATCGTGTTCTCGGCGATGCGCATCTGGTGAATCTCGTCGGCCCCGTCGGCGAAACGCGCCCAACGCGCGTGTTGGAGCATGTTGGCCAGAGGAGTGTCGGTCGAGTAACCAAGGGCACCGTGCACCTGAATGGCGCGGTCGATGATTCGATTGAGACTATTGGCGACGAAGTGTTTGGCCATCGACACCTCGGTGCGGAAATCGTCGCCTCGGTCGATCTTGTACGCAGCATGGAGCACCATGAGTTTGCACTGGTACAACTCCATCGCCGAATCGGCGATCATCCACTGCACACCTTGTTTCTCAGCGAGATACGAACCATGCGAGTAACGCTTCAGGGAGCGGTCGACCATCATGTCGAGGGCCGTCTCGGCCTGGGCGATCCATCGCATGCAATGGGCCAGTCGGGCCGGGCCGAGTCGATACTGCCCGAGTCGGTGACCGTTACCGCGTCCGCCCAGGATCTGCGCATCGTGAACTCGTAGGTCTTCGATCACGATTTCGCTGTGACCTCCAGGCCCGTGCATGGTTTCGACTTCACGGACGTTGTTCCAACCCTCGGTCGGCAGATCGACGATGAACGCCGTGTTCGCTCCCCGCGAGCCCTCGGGAACGTCCATTTCAGTGCGAGCGATGAGGATGGCGAACTTGGCCCGATTGGCCCCGGAGATGAACCATTTGTGCCCGTTGATGATCCACTCGTCTCCATCCTTGATGGCGTGAGTGCGGATCAGAGTCGGGTCGGATCCGGCCACCTCGGGCTCGGTCATGGCGAAGCACGAGGAGCTGACCCCGTCGCACAGTGGCTTCAGATACTTCTGCTTCTGCTCGTCGGTTCCCCAATGAACCAACGTGTGCATGTTTCCTTCGTCGGGCGCCTGGCAATTGAGGACCCACGGGCCCACACGCGTGCGGGCGGCTTCGGCCTGAACCATGGCCAAGGCGACGTGGCCAAGACCCATACCACCCCATTCCTTGGGCATGTGAGGAAGCCACAAACCTTCCGACACCGCGAGCTTGCGCAATCTGATCAGCTCACCCACGTACGCACGATGAGCGTCGGCGTCCATCTCCTCTCGATGTCCGAACGGCTCGATGGCCGGCCGGATGTGGCCGTCCACAAAGTCGCGAACTCGGCGTCGGATGTCCTCGTGCTCTGGTGACAAGGTGAAGTCGATCATTGCAAATACCCCCACGGGCCGACCGGTGTCGTCCCGACCCCATTCTGACCAGCCGTGACCCCTGTCGGCGACCCGAGAGGCACGCGATGGATTCGGCCCCTTAGCCTGACGGCGTGACGAGCGATCGAGCATGGGACACCCCTGATCTGCCGACCGGTGGCGAGAAGGTCACCGCCGTCCGGTCCATGTTCGACGCCATTGCCCCCCGTTACGACATGGTCAATCGCATCATGACCTTCCGCCTCTACGTGCGCTGGCGCAAAAAGGCCGTGGCCGAGCTGCGACTTCCCTCGGGCAGCCGCGTGATCGATCTGGCCAGCGGCACCGGCGACCTGTGCATCGATCTACGTCGGGCCGGACTTCATCCCTTGTCCTTCGACCTGAGTTTCGGAATGCTGGCCGCCGATCGATCACACGCTCCTCGATCGCAGGCCGACGTCCTCCGTCTTCCTCTCGCCGGGGCTTCGGTCGACGGGGCCACGTGCGGTTTCGCTCTGCGGAATCTTGTCGACCTGCCGGCCTTTTTCGACGAGTTGGCCCGGGTGGTTCGACAGGGCGGGCGAATCGCTCTCCTCGACGTGGGAGTCCCGAGAAATCGTCTCGTGCGATTCGGCCACGGCTTCTATTTCGGCAAAGTGGTTCCGAGAATCGGAGGACTTCTGTCCGACGGTGCGGCCTATCGGTACCTACCGAAGAGCGTTGCGTACCTGCCCGAAGCCGATGTCATGGTCGAACAATTGAAGTCGGCAGGGTTCTCCGATGCCCAGCACCGAACTTTCTCGGGCGGGATCACCCAACTCTTGACCGCCACCCGGGATTGATTCCGTGCACGCGCGAACGACAAGCCTCGAACGCGACGTCGATCTGAACGACATTGCACGAGGCGACGGATATCTCTTCGTTCGCGACGGGATCGGATTCGCCGGACGACAGGTCGCCGCCCGAGTCGACCCCTCCGAGGCTCTCGATGTACTGCGAACGATCGACCATGACGACGAATCGAACGGCGAGGCCGGGCCGATCGCCTTCGGTTCCCTCCCCTTCCTCGAATCCGACGGCGGTTACTTGGTGATACCGCACGTGGTCGTGCGCAAGACCGAGTCCGGTCGCACGTGGCTGACGACCATCGGTGACGCAAACATCGACGATCTCCTCCCTTTGTCGAGACCGACGCCGACGTCCTCACGTTTCGTGGTGGAGCCCGTTCGCCCTGTGGAGCGCTATCGATCAGCAGTCGAGGCGGCCCGTGACGCGGTACGACGAGGAGATCTCGTGAAGGCCGTGATCGCACGGGAACTGATGGTGACTTCCGAAGATCCGATCGACGTACACGCCGTTCTGCTTCGACTGAGAGCCTCCTTCGGCTCGAGTTATCGCTATTCGTTCGACGGCCTCATCGGCGCGTCACCCGAGCTCCTCGTCTCGATCAGCGATGACATGGTTCGATCCCATCCACTCGCCGGCACCACTCCCCGAACCGGCGATCCCGAGATCGATGCCGAACTGGGCCGAGCACTCGTGGACAGCGTGAAGGATCAGATCGAGCATCGCGTCGTGATCGACGTCGTCCACGACACTCTTCTCCCGTATTGCAGCTACCTCGACTGGGAACCGGAGCCGTCCCTCGTTCCCGTAGCCAACGTGCAACATCTCGGAACCCTCGTCGAGGGCCGTCTCGGAGAACCGCGACCTGACTCTTTGTCTCTGGCTCGACGCCTCTGTCCGACCCCCGCCCTTGGTGGCCACCCACGGGACGAAGCGTTACAGCTGATCGAGAAGGTCGAAGGGTTCCCGAGAGGCCGATACGGCGGTGCAGTGGGTTGGGTAGACGCCTCGGGAAACGGCGTCTGGGCCGTCACCATTCGTTGCGCCGAGTTCTCCGACGACCGTCGTCGAGCTCGACTGGTGGCCGGCGGCGGAATCGTGGCCGACTCCGATCCCGATGCCGAGCTGGCCGAGACTCAGGCGAAGTTCCAGGCGATGTTGTCGGCGATCGTCCGCGCCTGATCAACGGCCGTCGCGGAGTGCGTCGGCTACCGCTTTGTGCATGTCACGATGAGCGGCGACGTCTCGTTCACGATCGGTCTTCACCACAGTCACGTGAGGTCCGATCGTTTCCGCCCCCGCCTGCACGTCGTCACGAGTCCGGGCGACTCGCGCAGTGAGTCCGTGTGCAGTGGCCAACATCGCAAAATCGGTTCCATGGGGCGTGCCGTACAGGAGCTCGAACGACCGGGGGTCGACCACGGTCTTTTGCGGTAGATGATGAAAGATCCCACCGCCGTCGTTGTCGACGACCAAGATACGAAGATCGAGACCTCGGCGAGCCAAAGCGGCCAGTGACGACGAGTCGTGAAGTGTCGCTACGTCCCCGATCACGACCCCGACCGGACCGCTGTGCTCGGTGGCGACTCCGATCGCAGTGGCGATCACTCCATCGATACCGTTCGCTCCGCGGTTGCTGAACACTCGCCGAGTGCCGAGGGGTCCGCCGAACCACTCGAGATCACGAATCGGCATCGACGACGAGACCACGATCGCCGCGTCGTCGGGGAGACTTCGAACGAAAGCCACCACTGAGCTCGCGCCAGTCGGTTCATTGCTCCTCAGCACGCGATCGATTGCGTCTCGAGCCCGATCTTCCGCTTCGCCCCAACGTCTCGTCCACATCGGCTCGGGTTCTGCGAGGTCGACGAACACCGACACCAATTCATCAGCGTCGCAAACGATTCGTTCGGCAATCGCTCGATCGGGGTCGAAGACACGTCCATCAGTCGACACGTGTATCTGGCGTACGTGGTGGCGCACCATCCACTGGCCAAGCACCTTCGAGGCCGGCGGATCACCCACCCTCACGACGAGATCGGGAATCTCTTCATCGGCGAATTCCTGATCGCGCACGAGAGAATCGAAGTGAGTGACGACTGATGTCGAGTCGCGAACTCGTGACTCGGCGACGACCGGCCACCCACGACGCACTGCGGCGTCGACGATCTCTTTCGTCGTGCCGCGTCCGGCGACGAGCAACGGCCGGGCGACCGACCATTCCGCGACGAGTCGCCGTCGCGTCTCGTCGGCGAGCGGACGACGAAGGTCGTGAGCGAGCACCGTGTCGAGAGGAGGCGGGAGTTCGCCCGATACTCCGACCAGTGGTTCGCGGAACGGAAGGTTCAGGTGAACCGCCCCGCTCGGAAGGCGCCGAGCTTCGAGAACACACCGTCGCGCCAGCTCGCGCCACGATGAGGCCGACGTCATGGTCGGCACTCCGGGATCGTGGAACCAATGAGCGGCTCCTCCGTACAAGTTGTCCTGACGGATCGTCTGGGGAGCTCCCACCCCTTGGAGTTCGGGCGGACGATCGGCCGTCACAACGACCATGGGAACGCCGGCCAAATCGGCTTCCACGACTGCGGCATGAAAATGCGTGGCTGCCGTACCACTAGTGCACAGCAGAAGGCTCGGTCGACCCGAGCGCAGCCCGGCGCCGAGTGCTGCGAACGCCGCGGACCGCTCGTCGTGGAAGACGTGAAGTGCGATCCGCTCGTCAGCCGCCAAGGCCAGTGCAACAGGCGTCGACCGTGAACCCGGCGCGACGAAGGCGCTCCTCACCCCACAACGAATCCACTCGTCGACCAAAGTGCCACAAAAAGTGGCCTGTACGTCGGCTGTCGGCGCGTCGACGGCTGTCATCGTTGGGAACGCTACGAGGATTCGGGACGAGTCCGTCGACTCCGAACGAGTCAGGTGGCCAATTAGGGTGGTCCTGTGGCGAAGGTCCTACAGGTCGAGATCTGGTCGGATGTGATCTGCCCATGGTGTTACATCGGGAAACGTCGTTTCGAGCGAGCACTCGACGCACTGAAGGCCAGCGACGACCCGGTCGAGATATCGGCCGTGTATCGGGCCTACCAACTCGATCCCTCGGCACCCAGGGATCGGTCCACTCCCGCTCGAGAGGGGTACGCCAAGAAATTCGGCGGAACCGAGCGTGCCGATGCCATCATCGAGCACCTCACGCGAACAGCGGCCGAGGACGGTCTCGATTTCCGTATGGACATCGCCCAGCGATCCAACACGCTTCTCGCCCACCGACTCCTCTGGTGGGCAGGTACACGGGCCGACGGATCACAACACGTGCTGAAAGAAGCGTTGCTCGAGGCATATTTCATGAAGGGTCAGCACGTCGGCGATCGCGACACCCTGGCCGAAATCGCCGCGCCGATCCTGGGCATCTCACGCGAGCAGATCTTCGACTTCCTCGACTCCGATTCGGGTATCGGTGAAGTCAATCAAGAACTCGCCGCGGCGGCCAGCCATGGCATCACGGGAGTCCCCACGTACGTCATCGATGGCCAGTGGGCCATTCCTGGTGCGCAGGACTCCGACACGTTCGAGCGCGTTCTTCGTCGTGCCGCGTCTCGTGTCGATGGATGACGAGCGAAGATCCGTGAACTCCATCTGGTCGGATCGCTGCATCGACGATCGCAACCAACTGTGGAGCCGCCACCGATCGGGATCTCGTCCTCCCCTCGTTCTGCTTCATGGATTCACCCAGACCGGTCGTTCCTGGGGGCCGATCGTCGACCTGCTAGATGACGATGCCGAATTGTGGTTACCGGATGCTCCCGGTCACGGCTCGTCGTCGGCGAGCCACCTCGGCATCGGCGACTACTCCGATCTCCTGGCCGAGATGTTGCCTCCAGCGGTGTACGTGGGTTACTCGATGGGCGGTCGAACCGCGTTGCACGTCGCCACTCGTCACCCCGACGCCGTACTCGGGCTCGTACTCATCGGAGCCACACCCGGCTTGAACGACGAGGCCGACCGACTCGACCGTCGACGGCGAGACGACGAACTCGCCGCACGTCTCGAGACCATGGAACTCGACGACTTCCTGAACGAATGGTTGCATCAATCGCTCTTTGCGTCGCTGCCTCAGGAGTCGTGGAATCTCGATGACCGACGGCGCAACGACGTGACGGGTCTCGCTCGGTCATTGAGGTCGGCGGGTACTGGCGTCCAGGGGTCGCTCTGGGCGAGTCTGGCCGAGATCACGTGTCCGACGACTCTCGTGACGGGAGGAGATGACCACAAGTTCGGCGAAATCGCCGACCGTATGGCCGAACTACTCAGTGGACCCGTTCACCGCGTCGACCTACCCGGTCGAGGTCATGCCGTCCATCTCGAAGATCCGAAGGCGTTGGCTTCCGTGATCGAGCGAAGTCGCCCACCATTTCACTGATCACATATTGGCGACGAGAATCACGACAAAGAGCGCCATCGACAGGCTGCCGAGGACGATGCCCGTCGTCGCCAGGCCGAGCCCTTTCAGTGCGACCGGCTGAGCCATGATTTCGCGACGAGAACGGCGCCCGAGAATGAGCGCAACGGCTCCGAAGATCAACGGAAAGATCAGGAGGCCAGCCACACCGCACAGGAGCGCGGCCACGGCTCGCACATCGGTGCGAGGAGCTCCGGAGAATTCGCCTGCCGGTGGCGGTGGGGGTAACGACGCCATCGGACGAACCTAACCCACAACGATGGTTGCTGCCACGACGAGCGCACCCACGACCAACTGAACCCGGCCCGTTCCGGCCAGAACGGGGATGAGGTCCGGTCCACTCGCACCGGAAAATACGGAGCGGATCGGGGACACGGCGAACGGGATCGCAATCAGACCGAACAGAACCTCGGGGCGAACGAAGGAGGCCACGATCAGCGAGACGAACGACATGGCAACCAGCACCACGTAGAAGTGTCGCGTTCTGTCGACACCCAATCGGACTGCGAGAGTCCTTTTTCCGACGAGCCGATCGGTTGGAACGTCGCGCAAATTGTTGGTCACGAGAAGGGCACACGACAGGGCACCTGTCGAAGTTCCCAGCCACCACGTTGCCGCCGGCAAACGTTCGAGCACGACGAATGTGGAGCCGACGGTGGCCACCAGACCGAAGAAGACGAACACGAAGAATTCGCCGAAACCTGCATAGCCATAGGGTCGTGGCCCACCGGTGTAGAACCAGCCGGCCAAGATGCTGGCCGCTCCCACTGCCAAGAGCCACCACGATGTAGACGCAGCAAGTACGAAGCCGGCCATTGCTGCCACCCCGAACGACGCAAAGGCGGCCCGCTTCACCAGCCGCGCCGACGCCAGCCCTGATGCCACGAGACGGACAGGACCGACCCGGTCGTCGTCGGTTCCGCGCACGCCGTCGCTGTAGTCATTGGCATAATTCACCCCGACCTGGAGGGCGAGCGCGACAACAGCGGCCAACGGCACCGCACCCCACCATGCGCCACCCTCTCCGACGGCGACAACGGAGCCGAGTCCGACCGGAACGGCTGCCGCCGGCAGAGTCTTCGGTCGTGCGCCGACGATCCAGCGGTTCACGCACAGCCTCGATTCACACGGCCAGAGTACCGATGGCCACCCGATACTGTCGGCCCCATGTCCGATGAACTGTGGCGAAAGACGGCGCGCCAACTTGCCGAAATGATCGCACGGGGCGACGTATCGAGTCGTGAAGTGGTCGACTCGCACCTTGCGCGCATCGATGCCGTCAATCCCCGTCTCAACGCAATCGTCCATCGTCTCGACGATCAGGCGCGAATCGAAGCTGATCGGGCCGATGCGGCCCGCCGCTCGGGAGATTCTCTTGCCCCTCTTCATGGCGTGCCATGCACCGTGAAAGAGAACATCGACCTCGCCGGAACTCCGACGACCAATGCCGTGCCAGCTCTCGCCCACGCGATCAGTTCGTCCGATGCGCCAATTGTCGAAAGAATTCGACGCGCCGGAGCCATTCCGATCGGTCGCACCAATCTCCCCGACATGGGCCTGCGGATCCACACCGACTCGTCGTTGCACGGACTCACCCGCAATCCCTGGGACCACGACCGAACCGCAGGTGGCTCGAGCGGGGGTGAAGCCGCAGCCCTCGCGTCTGGAATGTCGCCCATCGGCCTTGGCAACGACATCGGCGGTTCGTTGCGAAATCCGGCTCATTGCTGCGGCGTGGCCTCGATCAAACCCACACAGGGCGTGGTTCCGTGGGCCACCGAGATTCCACCGACGTCGCTCGGCTTGGCCTCACAACTCATGTTGGTCGACGGCGTGATGGCCCGTCGGATCGACGACGTTCGCGTCGGATTCGACGCCATTCGAGGTGCTCACTCGCGCGATCCCTACTCGGTCCCTGCTGACTTGGCCGGAGCACCGTCAAATCGACCGTGGCGCATCGCAGTGATGACCGAAGTGCCCGGAGGCCGCACCGATCCTGGTATCAGCTCAGTCGTACGCGCCACGGCCGACATGCTGTCGAATCTCGGTCATGACGTCGTCGAGGCGATTCCACCTCGATTCGACGCGACCGTCGAGATGTGGTCGGCGACACTCAATGCCGAGCTTTCCGTGATGCAACCGTTACTCGACGGCGTCCTTGGCCAAGACGCCCGTCAATTCCTGGAGTACGGGCGACAAAAGTTCCCGCAGCTCGATCAGTCGGCAGTCACGTTCCTCCATGCACAACGACACGAGCTCGCCCGTGAATGGTCCGAGTGGTTCGTGAAGTTCGACGTGCTCGTCTCACCCACATGGGCCCTCCCCGCCTTCACCCACGGTTTCGACGTGCAGGACTTGGCGTCGGCCGAAGTCGTGCTCGAGACGTTTCGACCAGTTCTTGCTGCCAATCTCTTCGGATCTCCAGCTGCGGTCGTGCCGGCCGGAATCTCTGAAGGCCTTCCCGTTGGCGTCCACGTCTCCTCGTGGCGCTACCGAGATCTGCTCTGCCTCGATGTGGCATCAGTCATCGACCAGCACCTCGGTCTCGCCACGCCCATCGAACCCACCTGGTGAGTCCCGAACATTTACCGACCTAGCCTGAGCGCGTGCCCCGTCTCGTCGCTCTCGATCTGGCCGCTGGTCCGAGTTTCGTCGATCACGTGACGCGGATTCTCGATCGTGGCGACGCCTTTCTTCCTCTCGACCAAAGGCTCAGTATCGACGAGCGACGTCGTCTCGCCCACGATCTCGGTGCATCATCGGTGCGCACAGCCGACGACGAAATCGATCTCGAGGGAGGTCGACCGGTCGACGACGGAGATGCCGTCGTGATCGCGACCAGCGGCAGTACGGGCACGCCCAAGGGAGTGGTGCTCACACGTGATGCAATTCGCTCGTCCGCACGCCTCGGTTCCCGGCGACTACAGGCCGGATCCGACGCGCATTGGCTCGCCTGCCTTCCCCTCTGCCACGTCGGGGGACTTTCGGTGGTCTTCAAGGCTCTCGAGACGGGGGCCGATCTCACCGTCGTCGAGAGGTTCGACGTTGATGTCGTGAACCGAGCTGCGGCGATGGGCTGCAGCCACGTGTCGCTCGTTCCGACCGCACTTCAACGGATCGACCCGTCAGTGTTTCGATGCATCCTGCTCGGTGGATCCCGACCGCCGTCAGTTCGTCCACAGCACGTCATCGCGACGTATGGGCTCACCGAAACCGGCAGTGGAGTGGTCTACGACGGACGACCGCTCGACGAAGTCGAGGTCGCCATTGGTGTCGACGATGAAATCCTGATCAAGTCACCGACCAACATGCGCGTCTATCGCGACGGGTCGACAGCCGTGGACGCCGATGGCTGGCTCCACACCGGCGACGTCGGGTCATTCTCCGACGGCCTCGTGTCGGTCGACGGACGGCTCGACGACTTGATCAAGACGGGCGGAGAGAAAGTGTGGCCAGAAGGTGTCGAACGGGTCCTGGCCGCCGCTCTCCCCGATTCCGACGTCTACGTCGTAGGCGTCGACGACCCCGAATGGGGCCAGATGGTGGTGACCGCGACGACCGATCCGGAACTGACTCTCGACCTGGTTCGCCAGATCGTCCGCTCGCATCTGCCCGACTTCTGCGTTCCGAAACATCTCGTACACCTCACCGACTTCCCGACGACGGCGATCGGAAAAATCCGACGGAAGACTCTGGCTGGACTCGTACAGCAGCACATCGACCGTCTGTGACCAACCGCTACTGTCGGTCCGTGACTTCACAGAACTTCGATCGTCTGACGGGAAAGGTGGCGGTGGTCACCGGCGCGGCGTCGGGGATCGGTCTCGCCATCACCGAGAAATTCCTCGCCGAGGGGGCGTGCGTCGTGGCAGGCGACGTCGACGTCGCTGGGTTGACGTCGATGACGACTCTCGCCTCGGATCGCTTCTTGATGACAGCCGTCTGCGACGTCACGACCGAAACCGACGTCGAGAATCTCTTCGCCGTCGCGCAGTCACATTTCGGTGGAGTGGATGTCGTGGTGGCGAACGCTGGAGCGGGCACCTATGGACTCCTCGCCGATCACACCCTCGAGGAATGGTCGCGAATCATCGATCTCTGCCTCACCGGAGTCTTCATCACGGTCAAGCATGCGTCGAAGACCATGCGCGACGGGGGTTCGCTCCTGACCATCGCATCCCTGAACGCCATACAGCCATCGAAGGGAATGGCGGCTTATTGCGCTGCCAAGGCCGGAGTCGCGATGTTGACACGCGTGGCGGCCATGGAACTCGGTGAGCGTGGCATCAGGGCCAACACGATCGCGCCCGGCCTGGTCCGCACCAACGCAACGAGCGGCCTCTTCTCGGTTCCGGGTGTCGTCGACGAGTTCGTCGAGAACGCCCCATTGAGCCGCTATGCCGAACCGTCCGAGATCGCCGAGTTGGCAACTTTCTTGGCGTCCGACCAGTCGTCGTTCATGAGCGCGTCATTTCTGTCGATCGACGGAGGCGGCAACACAGGCCGCTATCCGGATCTTCCACGCATCTTCCAGGCCCTCGACGAGTGACGACACCTCGTTCTCCGCTTCCGGCCGCCTACTGGCGGCAATGGTCGGCATCGGCCGTGAGCAACGTCGGCGATGGTATGAACACAGCCGCCATGCCGCTACTCGCCTACTCGCTCACCGACGACACACGGATTCTCGCCCTGGTGTCGTTCGCGGCGATGATCCCGTGGTTCGTGTTGGCACTACCGGTCGGCGTGTACGTCGATCGCCTCGATCGCCGACAACTGATGGTGAGTGCCAATTGTCTGCGCGCCGTCCTCTTCTCCATAGTGGCCATCACCGCAGCCACGGGCACTCTCGGCATCGGACTCCTCCTCGTTCTGCTCCTCGTGGTCGGATGTTGCGAAGTCGTCTTCGACAGTTCGGCCCAGGCCTTCTTGCCGGCCATCGTTCCCGCCGAGCAGCTCCCTCGAGCCAACGGGATTCTCTTCGCCACCGAAGTGATCGGTAACGGCTTCGTCGGCCTGCCGTTCGGAGCTTGGCTGTGGGTGGCTGCCGTCGGCATACCGTTCGGTGTCAACGCCGCGGCTCTGGCCTTGGGTGCTGCGCTCGTGGCGAGTATCCGCGTTCATTCCGATCGCGACCTCTCGACTGACGTCATCGAACACGAGCGATTTGTCTCCCAGCTGCAGACCGGGCTCCGCTGGTTGATGCAACACCGCCTTCTGCGGACCCTCGCTGTTCTCCTTGGAGTCACCAACATGGCCCACCAGATGGGCATGGCTCTGTTGGTCAAGTTCGCCGCCGAGGAACTCGGTGTCGGTCCCTCCGGATTCGGAATTCTCCTCGCTCTCATGTCGATCGGATCGATCATCGGCGGATTCGCCGGCGACCGCATTGCGCGTCTCCTCGGCGAACGGCAAGCATTACTTCTCGCCTATGTGACCTTCGCCGTGTGCATGGTCGGATTCGGCCTAGCCCCCCACGCCGCAGTCCTTGCCGGATTCGCGATGATCGAAGGAATTGCCGGAACGGTCTGGAACGTCATCACCGTCTCCATGCGGCAGCGGGTCATTCCGACCGAACTCTTCGGCCGCGTCAACAGTGCGTACCGATGGATCGGGACCGGCAGTATCGCACTCGGAGCATTGATCGGCGGCCAGATCGCCTACTGGGGAGGCCTACGAGCCCCGTTCTTGGTGGGTGCGGGTGCAACGGCTCTGGCACTCGCAGTGGCTGGCCGGCGGCTGTCGAGCGAACTACGTCAACTCGAACGAGTGCCCGCTCCGCCGTCGATGACATAGGTCTCGCCGGTGATCCAACTGGCGGCATCCGACGCGAGGAACGTCGCCAGATTCGCAATGTCTTGAGGGTCCCCAAGTCGCTTCGTCGGTAGAGCCGCAGCCAGTCGATCTCCGAAATTGTCGACTAGAAACGCTGCGAAATCCGTCTTCACAAGTCCGGGCGCGATACCGACTACTCGGGTCGGGCCGAGTTC
>Ga0181580_10002215_pt1 | contig 15730 bp, 9 predicted proteins | sample 071ome_23_FD_132413 | JGI IMG/M metagenome (GOLD analysis project Ga0181580, IMG submission 132413) | Coastal salt marsh microbial communities from the Groves Creek Marsh, Skidaway Island, Georgia - 071403BT metaG (megahit assembly) | ecosystem: Environmental > Aquatic > Marine > Intertidal zone... | reverse complement strand
GCAGTAAATCCTGCAATTGAACCCACGAAATCTGTAGCGAAATTAGTTATTACATCAATACTAACTAGTTCAGTTAAACCTGATGTATCTATCTGATAACCAAATATTTCTTGGTTTTCAAGACGTGCCATTTTCTCAGAGAAAGCCTCAGTAATCCTGTCTTGTGTTTCTACTTTAGTAAATTCAGTTAGATTCCAATAAAGAATTTGAGAAGCAAAGAATACAATGAATCCGAATATGGTAAGTAACCCCCCATAAGCCAATAGAGGGTGACCGAATCTTTGCTCCAACCAGTTTGCAGGAGGTCTAATCAATAAGAATAGTAAAGTTGCAATAACTAGTGGTTGTATAACTGCTTTGAGATGGATAATCGCCAATATAGAAATTAGTAAAATTACGAGAACATCAGAAACTGTACTCACTGGAATACCCTTGAATGCCTTAGTAGATGTCATGTACTGCCCCAACCCTCCGAACACTTCTGACTGATGAAGGGTTTCCCGGAAATTACTGAATTCGATTATAAATTTCTATAAAACGGTTTGCATCAATATCATATGTAAAATTTTGAAGTACTCTTTTCCGACCATTCAATCCCTTTTTTCTAAGTGATTCTTTATCACTGATTTCTTTGATTATTGTCGAAGACATGGATTTTATATCGCCCATCACAAAAAGTTCACCGACTTCTGAATCGACCATTTCAGGTAATGGTCCATGATTAACAGTAACAACCGGTGTTCCTGAAGACATTGATTCTAAAGGTATCAAACCTTGACCTTCATAATATGAAGGATAAACTGTTAGGTCAGCATTTCTAAATAATTCTGCTAATTCTTCAAATGACATGCTAGATTCAATGTAAACAGAAGAAGATATTCCGAGACTTTTTGCTTGCTTCAATAGGCGTTTTTTAAGATGTCCACGTCCTACAATTACTAATTTACAGTTAGGATTTGATGATTTAACAATAGCAAATGACTTCAACAACAAGCCATATCCTTTTCTTGCAGCTAAACGACCAACTGCAAGGAGAAGTATATCCTCATCCGAGCAATTAAATTTCGCTCTAATATCTTTGTTCTTATTTTCAATCGGACTAAACATTTCGGTATCGACACCCCAATGAATAACCTCACAGTCCCAATTTTTAGGGGGTGAATAACGAGAATTAAAATCGTCCATTGTAGCATTAGAATTTGCTACGCATACGTTAGAACCGGATAAGGCATCATTTTCAAATTTAGCGTATCTACCAGCTGTAAGTAAAATCGCTAGATCGTTATAATTAGCCCAAACTGCAGTCTCCTTCTGTTCTTTAGCTGTAATCAAACCATCTTTCTCACCTAACCATGAACCATGTAACGAAGATACCACAGGTGCCACATTAATCTTACAATCTTGAAATTGTTTTTTTGACCAAGAAATCATTGGACAGTGTAAATGCACCACATCGACATTATTGACCTGATTTAATTTCTTTAATGCACGAAGAGCGGAACGACCGTAGGATCTAGTAAATTCCATCGGAATCCTGAGCCATCCAACAGAAATTACTTCGACGCCAGGTATTTCTGAAATATTTTTACTTCCTCCATTTCGTGTAATTATTGTAACTTGATGCCCTCTTGAAGCTAATGTAGAAGAGAGGTGAAAAACTGTCGAGCCCATACCGCCCCAGCGAGGAGGATATTCAGCAGACAACATCGCGATGTGCATACACTATCATGCCTGCGCTGAGTTCACATGTTTTCAAGAGATTGGATACAGGACAGATAACAGTTTGATTCAAATCATGTATTGGGGTCGCGGATATGAGAATATGTCAGATACACTACCAGTTCATGTTACAGTAGTAATACCTACAAGAAACGAAGAGGCGGCTATAGTGGATACTATTAGATCGATTCCAAAGAGTAATTGGTGTGAAAAAATTGATTTCCTAATCATTGATGGAAACTCGACTGATAAGACAAGAGAACTAGCGGAAAAAGAAGGCGCTAAAGTTTATTTAGAACCTCGTAAAGGCTACGGTAGAGCTTACAAAACTGGTTTCGCAATGGCAGAGGGGGATATCATAGTAACCATGGATGCCGATTGTACATACCCAGGGGAAGAAGTACCAGCACTGGTAAAAAAACTGGTTGATGAAGAACTAAAGTGGATCACCTGTGATAGGTTGAGGAAAGCAGAAAAAGGGTCAATGCCAGGGTTACATGGATTTGGGAATTGGGTTTTGTCGACCACTGCATCAGTTCTTTATTGGTATGGGATTCATGATTCTCAAAGTGGAATGTGGGTATTTAGAAAGTCAATTTTTGAGGATGAAAGAGTCAGGCCAAAACATGATGGAATGCCACTTTCGCAAGAATTCAAGATTAGGGCTAGAAGATACTTAGGTAAGAAAGAAACTACTGAAGTTAGTGTACCATATAGGCCAAGAGTTGGAGAGGCTGAGATCAATACTTGGGGAGATGGGTTGTTAAATCTAAGATTCTTATTTTCACATAGATTAGGATTAACTCAGCAAAAGACTCCTTGGGGACCAGAATAATTATTCATTAAATTCGTCATCCATGTCTCTGGGATCAAATGTTGACCATGATTCTATCATTTCCAAATCTTTGGCCAGCTCTTTACGTCTCCTAATAGTAAATAATATTCCTAGCACTATTGAAATTGTTAGCAGGACTAGTAGTAACATTAGTCCGCCAGAAAACAACCAAGAGACAAGGTTGCTTTCTTCACCTTCATCAATAGGAATTAATTCGATTAATATCGGGCTAACAATTTCCCCATCTATAGCCCAAACTTCTACCTTTGCAGTACCCCCATCATCAATTAATAGGGAAGTTTGCAAGGACCAAATGTTGTCTCCGGCAATTAAGTCTCCTCCAGTCCCATCATCAGTTAACTGGAATTCTCTATCGATAGCTCCGGATTTGAATTTACAGTACAGACTGTCTGTTGTTCCGTCCAAATCTTCTAATTTAACAGTGACAAAGATTGAATTGATCTCATTGAAAACTAATGAATTAGGAGATACAATTAGTTCCGAGAGAACTGGAGAACTTGCTCCAATAGTCAGATTAACAGAAATAGAATCTGAAGTCCCTCTCGAGTCGGTGACTACCAGATTAATTCTGACTGGTCCAGGAGGGAAATAAAGAGAAATTTCCTCTTTATCTCCTATTTTAGTTCCGTCTCCGAGACTCCATTCATAAAGAATTATATCATTATCATAGTCGAATGAAGGTGACGCATTGAGGATAATTTCTCTACCTGGTGGTATGTATTGACCATCAGTAAAATCTCTAATTCCTGCGATTGGAGAGGTTTCAAAGACCTTTAGAGATTGATTAAAAATTGAATTTTTACCTGTTGAATCGGTTAATGTGAATGAAAGAATATGATCTCCTGCAGGTATGTAATCATTATACCAGTAATCATTGGTTTTATTCTCAAAGATAGGATTTTCCATTAAATTTGAACTTATGGAAACTGTAAAATCATCACCATCCGGATCAAAAGATTCTCGAAAATCAAATAATACAGGTAAGTTAGAATAAACATCAATACCTTCAACTGGAGATGTTAAGACAAGAACTGGAGCAGATTCCTCTACAATTATATTTGTATAAAAAATAGCATAACCTCCGTCTCCATCATCCACAGAGAGTTTGATTTCATGTTCTCCAGCAGGTAATCTTGCTTCAAATTTCCATTCGCTTCCTATAGGTTCAGAAATCTGATTACTTTCCCACAAAACACTAACTAAATCTTTACTAGAATCAGAATAATGATTACAAATTATTCCAGTACTATTTTCTAAGTCAGAACATGCAATATCCCAGTCACCTGAACCTGATGCATCGAATGGTATTAGATGACCTGAATCTGTATTGTAACCATCATAAGGGAAAGAAATCAGCGCTATCGGAGGTGAGTTATCTACTGAAATAATTAATTCTGAAGAGGTCCACCTACCCGCATGATTTGGAATATCATCACTAGCGTACATCGTAATAGTATGTTCTCCTTTAGAGAGTGTCCCTGACCATTCTACGGTTTGATCAGGAGTTAGACCTGAGTATATCAATCCATCAATATCGCTCCAAAACTCGAATCTTATCTCGTCTCCTTCAGGATCGAATGTATCTGTACCATCAAAACTCAGAATATCCTGTGATCTTTCTCCTGTTCTAAATATTTCAAAAGATGCGATTGGTAATTCATTAAATAATTCCACGTTAAATGTCCAAGTAACGGGAGAATGTATTCCATCAGTTGCAAAAACAGTCACAGAAAATTGATTAGGTGCGAAAGGGAAGGTCTTATTGATTTGTCCCGGACAATTTTGTAGGAATGTTTCATTCTCATCATAAGATACTTTTATCCAACAAGTCAAATCATCATTTTCTGGATCGGAAGTTCCTGTTAAATCAATATTGACAGATGCTGTTTTTCCGAGGTACAGAGTCCCCCAACCAGAGATATCAGGTGTAGTATCAACAGTCAGCAAAGGAGGATTATTTGTCAATTCAATTGTACGAGTTTCATAAGCACAATTTGAGGAAGAGTCACAAACTTCTAGAGTGATTTGATTTATTCCATCAGATAAACATTGAACATTATCATTAGCTACTATAATTGAATAATTATTATTAGATTCACAAGATTGGGTAATATCTCCATCAATACTACTAGACCAAGTGTATGTAATTAATTCATTATCTAGATCCCATGAGTTACTGGCATCAAAAATCACTTCTGAGCCGCTTGCAAATACTTCATCATTTGACGGTTCATTCCAAACAATAATCGGTGGCTGATTAGAGATTTCTAAAATACATGTTACTGAGATATCATTAATCAGTTCATATGAATTGGAGTCATTGTGTATAGAATCATAGTCACAGCCAGTATATACATTATTCACTGTAGACCAATTATTTACAGGCGTCCATCTTTTTCCGACGAATGGTCCCAAAACATCAATTCCCTCATAGGGTAAGATGGTAGAATAATCTGATTCAAATTGGTCAAAAGATAAATTTACAGTAGAATATGGAATATGATTCAAATATTGATTCAAAACATGTACCTCAACATTCCACATTAAATCCAGAATGCTGTCACTAGTTCCGAATTCAGTATTAACAATTTCTTCACTTATTATTGAAGGGGAAATCCATCTAAGGTGACTAGTTGATTCAAATTGAAATTGAGTACCGGAACCAGCTTCCCAGGAAGACGATGAAGACGTCGGAGCCATGCTATTGGAAATATTCACCACGCTATTCGTAAGACTAACTGGAGCATTTGTTAAATCTAAATTAATACCCTCTAATTGAGTATGATCTTCTAATTGCCAAGCGAATGTATCTCCAACCATACATTCTGGATTTTGGGAGATATAGGAATCATTAATGTAAGAAATCAAATCACCCTTGGCCGACCAATAGAATCCACAACCCTGAGTAAATAGATACAAAGAATTAATTTCTGCATCAACATTTTTCAATACGATAGTTACATACTCGCTACCTTCACAGTACTCACTTTCACCTGTATTACATGTCTGTTCTATCGAAACATTATTCAGAATTACTTTTCCTTGATGAGAAACTCCTTCATTATCAATATCTAGTGAGGGGAATTGTGTTGAGTTCAGTATTGTTAAATTTATTAGTTGTAAATCAATACTATCTTTGACTGTAACGCCCCATTCATCATTGAAACTAGAACACATATAGCAAGAAACATTCTTGCCTCCACTTACTACGTCATTGGATTCCTCGAAATAGAAGCCTGAACCAAAACTAGAGGAAAGACTGTTAATTCCATTACCTGAAGTTATGATATACTCTAACTCGACATTACTAGAATCTCTAACCGATACTCCATGGCCAGAGTTATTGAAACTTTGAACTGCATTAACATCGGGATGGAATTCTCGAAAATCAACTCCACTAGCACCATTATCTGAGACGTTCCAATTTGTTCCACGAACTCCACCTTTCCATAATAACACACCAGGTCCTGTAGAATTTCTAACTACTAAATTATTCAAAGTTGGAGGTCCAGATGTTCCCCAGTTTGATGAACGCCAAAATAATCCTGCGCGATTATTGAATGGGACTGAAAAACCGGTTTCCCCATTATTTATCATAGTCAGATTATTCACAACCATAGAGGAATCTATCATATAAGCCCTAAATCCAACAACTGGATTATTTTCAATTAATGCACCTTCAATTCTTATTCCACTAGTATTGACTTCCAATGCTGCAATGCCAAGTCCAGGTGTTTTTGCATCAACACCTCCCGTTCCTCTTATCACTAAATTTGTAAATATTGAATTTATTGGAAGATTTGAAAATTGACTATGATTATATTGTTCAACCATAACTCCTCTATATTGACTATCTTCAATTACTACATTTGTGAATGTAGGCCTTGTGTTCCATCCTTGAGTAATGTGTCTGACATAAATTCCATTATCTGAACGAGATACACTTGAATCTACAATTAATGGTAAAGAATCTTCGACCCATATCCCTGCTGCAATTGATGTTGTTGCGCCACTAATGTTACTCACATGTAAATTACTAATTACTCCCCCAGAATTACCCCAATAATTCAGTCCTCGGGTAACTAAATCATTAATCACAGCTCCGTTGACAATCGGGCTTGATGACGCCCCAACCGACAATCCAATTCCCTTCCTCCAATTTGTATTAAGAGGAATATCTTGGCCACCTCCTTCAATTACTAAATTATTTATTATTGGTGATGCTGAGTCAAAAAGGTCAACGGCTACTAAATCTGCATTCTCAACTCTCAAATTATTTATTGTTGGGTTACTACCATATATCGTTATTCCATATTCCGAATTCCTAATTGTCAAGTTATCAATCTTCGAACCCAAGCCATTACTTGAGGAATTAAAAATCAAACCGTCATGATTGCCCATGATTGAATTTAAGATGACTGGTGAAGATGAAGTCCCTTCAATTGTAATCCTTCCTGCAATCAAAATATCTTTATCATCTCCTAGATTGATTTCAGTACCCGCTTCAACAACAAGTATCTCACCGCTCTCAACAGTGTAACCGTCAACTAAGTTGATAGTACCATTCCAGACAGTAGTTGACTTAGAATTTGAAGCCAGTGAAGTCATTGGTGCAAACGCAATAGATGACATTAGAAGTATAGAAATTAGAAAAACTGCACGTTTGAATCTACTATTAGGGTGTGCAGGCATGAACTAACGGCAGTGCAACAACATATATTTGTGGTGGACAAATGGGTCTAAAGATAGAGTATGGTAAACGAGTCATAATAAAGTGCAAGAATACCCGAAGATGTTGGGGGACATTATGAGTACTGCCTTTGTACTGTTCAAATGTCAGCCACAAAGAGAGCTTGAAGTCTATCTTGCATTACTGGAAATTGATAGCGTCAGTGAAACACATGTGGCTTACGGTGAATATGACCTTGTAGCAAGAATTGATTTTGAAGATGAAAAAGAAATGGCAAAAACTTTGATAGGAAATATGCGCTCAATTCCCGGAGTACAGAAAACTGAAACTTTGATAGCAGTGGAGGCATAAATTTGGCTGTTGGATTTATCTTAATAACAACCGAACCAGGTTGTGAAATTAAAGTTAGAGAAGAAGTAAGTAAAATTAGTTGTGTCAAAGGACAATGGATAGTTTTTGGAAATCATGATCTTTTTGTAAAAGTTGAAGCCGAAAGTGAATCTGAACTGACTCAATGTATCGTTCAAGAAATTCGTTCAGTAAAGGGTATTCATGAAACAAGGACACTTATTGGTGCTGAAATCTAAATAGATCTTGTTAATTTTTCTAATAATTCATTTGCGGCATTGTTACAATCCGCAGAACGGAAACGATGTATTGCTTCTTGCCAATATGATAAACGATAATTTGGATGAATGATGCCTCTCCAATACCAACACTGTGCACTAATTCGACGATAAGCAGCTAAATCTTCTCTCATTGGCTCCTGGAATAAATCATCATGATGTTGAATAAGCCAATCTGGGAAATTTGGTTTAGTAACTTCTAATGCTGAATGAATAATTCCAATTTTCTTCAACTGATCGGAAGCATCTTGAATGAAAGAATTTACTGATTCTAATGTTAATTCAAGTAAATCAGGAGTATTAGATATTGCTAATTTAGCTCTCAAATCAAGCATTTTTAGGTACTCCTCATTATCTGAAAGAATTATTTCAAGCTCTGTTCTTGATTGTGATGCCAAAGTTAAATCTGAGGTTTCTAGTGCTATCGAGTGTTTCAATAAATTCAGTGTTAATTCCGCTGTGAAACGATCTGTATCAGATAAATTCTGAAAATCAATTTGATGAATTTCATTAAGAATCTCTCTTGCTAATGAATTATCGATCTTTCTAGAAATTCTATCATCAAACTTTCTAACAATCATAGAAATCGTAAACCTAATTCGATCTGCTGCAGACAACTGAGATAGGGCTTCTTCCTCCAATGATAAAGCCGAATCAATATCACCATTTATCCTGCACAATCTAGCCAATCTCAGTTTTTTTTGTGGACTGTCTTCTATCATCGGTAAATGTTCCTCAGCAATTTCATATTCTGCCCTATCAAAAGCAATATCCACAGCTGTAATCCTGAAGTTATCATTATCTTCAAATTTTATTGCTTCTTCGATTAATAATGCTGCTGTTGCACTATCATCTTCAGATATTATTGATATTTTATCGAGTAGTTCAGAGCTATCAAAATCATTAGAATTTATCTTATGGAATGTTTCGAGCCAGAGTGATTTTTCATTATCTATTTTGGACCAAAAACTTGCTGCATTTTTATGCAACTTTTTTTTCTCAGAGTCAGACCATAAAGAACGTCTAACATTTCTAATCAAGTGGTGTGGTTCTGATTTTTCTTGGTACCAACGTAAAATTGCTGAATCATCAAGCTCATTAATTCCACTTGAGCTAGATATTTCATCAACTGGGAGAGGAATGGGGCTCAAACTCAGTTCATCCAATGTTGAAATTGCATCTTTTTTCAACTTACTAATTACATTAGATTCAACAAAATTTTGTACAGCTTCTACTTCCGCAGGTAATTCACTTTCAGGTCTCCAAAGATGTAATGCGAGAGGGTGACCCCCCAATGCTTCCACAATATTCAATGCTTCTTCAGATTCTATTTCATCAGGAAGAAGATTTCTTCCATCTTTTTTATTTAACCCTGATAAACGAAAATCAGAGAAACCCTCTATTGAATTGAAAGGATTGGGTGAACGAAAAATTACCAATATTGACGCTTTACTTTCACTCAATTGATTTAGTAATTTATCAATACTATCGATGTGCCTAGGATGGATTTCTTGAATCTCATCAATAATTAATAGATTCTTATTCTTACCACAATATGAAGTTAGGGCTGAAATATCGCGTAATGATTTCTTTCCTGTCCATTGAGATGCAACACTTGAGATATCCGTATTTGAATAACAAGTTGCCCACCTAACCGTCCATCCAACTTCAAGTATCTCGGGGACAATATTCCTTGCTAGACTAGTTTTACCGATTCCTGGCAACCCACTCAAGAAAATATTATCTCCATCAAGAATTTTCTTAGTTAAGTTTTTGATATCATTATTTCGTCCGAATAAATGGGTTAGTTCAGGCATTTTACCAAATTTCTTCCCTGATTTAAATTGATGTTCACTCTCAAACCTACTAACTACATCCCTACCAGAAGATGTTAGATGAATTACCTTTCTTTTCCTAGATCCTCCACCAATTACATGAGCTATTCTAGTAAATACTAAACCATCTTTCTCAAGTTTTGTTAATGGTTTATGCAGTGATGAACGAACAAGACCAAGGGAATCTGCAAGGCCCGGCAGTGATATTGCTCTTGGAACGTCCCAACTGTCTTCTATTTCCTCACTATACTCAGAAAGCCGGGAAAGAATAGCCCTCTCAGTGTCGTTGAGCATGACACGCGACTAGGTCAAGGGTTCATGGGCATTCACCTTTCCCGTTCATACTGTTATGGTAGTGGTAGGGAGTCAAATTGACCTTCCAAGTAAGCCCGGAGTGTATCTTTTTAAGCAAAAAAATGAACGTGTTTTATACGTTGGTAAAGCAAATAATCTTAAAGAAAGGGTCAAATCATATTTCTCAAAAAAACCCGATAGAGCTATGATACCAAAACTAGTAACAAATTCAGAAAAAATTGACTTCATCGTCACTCAGAATCCTAGTGAAGCTTTAGTTCTTGAAAGAGAGTTGATTCGTAAGCATAAACCGAAATATAATTCCAGACTGAAAGATGATAAATCATTTCCATTTATTTCTCTAACAAATGAGGAATTTCCTCGAATACTATACACAAGATTCCCTGCTGAAAATGACAAACGTTGGGGTCCATTCCCAGATGCAGGTGCTGCAAAGAGAGTTATACAGCTATTAAGAAAACAGTTTGGAATTAGAGATAAGGACTGTAATGGAAAAGATGGATGTTTTTCTAAACATATTGGACTTTGTAAGGGTCCTTGTGTTGATGCAGAAGGTTATCCTGAAATTGTAAAAATGGTTTCAAGCGTTTTAGATGGTAATGCCGGTAAATTAATTCAAGAATTGAATATAGAAATGAATATACACTCAAAAAATCTAGAATATGAAAAGGCTGCAGAGATTAGAGATATTATATCATCAATACAATCAACAGTTTCTCAACAGATAATTAATTCAAGATTTTATCAGGATTGTGATGCGATAGGGTTTGCATGTAGAGATGATTTTGCAGTCGTAGTAATTCTTCATGCTAAAGATGGTATTATTCAAGGCGAAGTAAACTATCCATTAATCCACAAAGGAGATATCTCAGAATCAGTATCATTGGTACTTTCTGAACATTATTCTGACAGAAGACCTCCAAAAACAATCTTACTTCCAAGTCCAATAACAAAAGTAATGCAAGAATGGCTGACAACAAGAAAAGGAAAGAAGGTCGAAACAAGAATTCCTCTTAGAGGGGAACTGGCGAAATTGCAAAAGATGGCGACTAAAAATGCTGAAATACAGGTCACTAGACAAAAAAACAAACATTCAGGGAACTTAGAAAAAATTGCTGCTGATGATGGTGCTAGATTATTGAAATTAGATTCTCTAGATCATATTGTTTGCTTTGATATGGCCCAACTTCAAGGTAGTGAGAGAGTAGGCGCCTCTGTAGTATTCAGAAAAGGGAGACCTTCAAAAAAGGAATATAGAACTTACGTAGTCAAAAGTGAAGTACTAGATGACCTTAGAATGATGTCTGAAGTAGTTGAAAGGTGGTTAAAACGACAGGATGAATGGCCTGATTTATTGTTACTAGATGGAGGGAAAACTCATCTAAATACCATTAATAATTTATTAGAAAATTATAATTTAACAAGTAATTTTACTATTGCCGCATTAGCAAAAAAAGAAGAAACAATCTTCCGCAAAGATGAGAAGCCGCTAAAAATCGATAGAAAAGGAAGAGTATTAATCCATGCTAGAGATGAAGCTCACAGATTTGTAAATAATTTCCATCGAAAAAGAAGGGGGAAAAATACTTTGAAAAATCCCCTAGAAGGTATTGATGGATTAGGTGCTAAAAAAATACAAGCATTAATGGTTTATTTTGGAAGTTACAAAAATATAAAATTCGCTTCACTAGAAGAATTACAAAAAGTTCCAGGAATTGGTAAAGAAATGTCAGAAAAAATTTATTCAGAATTGATTTAGATAGATTATTCTAAATCGTCAATTTCGTCTGTTTCCCACCATGATTCACTCGCTACCATAACTGGGGAATCCATTGAGCCGAAAACTTCTACAGCTGCAACTTCAGTAAGTTTCTCTTGCAATAGTTCCTGCTGATGAATTTTTTGAATCTTCTTTTCCTTTCTTCTTCTTACCAGTCGTAATAAAAATAAACATGAAAAAATAGTTAGTAGCAGAACATAAGGCATTAACTCAACAAATATAAACGACCAACTGTACTCTAGGCTAAAAGTTACTGAATCAGAATTTTTCTTACAATCAAACCATGATGAAGAGTCGGGACAAACTGGTGTAAGATATGTCAATACTTGATTTCCATCAATGATTGAAATTTGGCCACGATTATTTGAGCTTTCAAATGAAGAAAAACGAATTTCATCGGGCATATGGATAATTATTAATGATGAGGAGCGTATTGTACCAATTATAGTATGTTCAAAAATAGGAAATATTTCTTGTTGCATCTGAGATTCATCAAAAGTTAGTCCAAAATCACTACGCACAGGGTCGCCAAAAGGCCATTCAAGTAATGATTGGAAGTTTCTATTTGAGGCTCTATGAATATCAACATTAATTTGGTCACTGGTTGATGAAATACTTAATTCGGCATTATTTATTGAAGCAGTAAAATTTATTGGATTCAAGTCTGAAGGAGAAATTGTTTCAGGTATTTGATAACTATCTGCATTGAATAAGAAAGGCGTTCGAATTAAATCCACGTTTAGTTCATACTCACGAATACCTAAATTTAATGGAAAGCTAGAAATTTCATTATCACTAATGACTTCTGGAAATATCCCATTGAGATCTTCTGCCAACTTAACCATCCCAGAATTAGAAATGGTAACGTTGATTTCTTTACCATTTCCAAAATCTAACGGTGCTTTTATTTCTGAATCTCCTAATAATCCACCGTCACTATTTATCCCATCATCGGAAGATGGTCCCTTCCTGTCTCCAACTGCAATTGCCCTACGAATTAAATCAGAGGGTATGGGTCTTAGTTCGATGTTATCTTCGCCTAAATCGATATTTAGTCTGTAAATTGAGAAAGTTAATTCAGCATCAAAATCAATATTAATCTCGCCACTCAATTCATTGACAGCTACTTTATTCAAAAAAATCTCTATTTGCGAACTGATACAAGTACCTTGATTTGATGAGCAAATTAAATCATCTGATGTTTCTTCACAAGGAATCGAAGTTAAACAAATTGGATGTTGCCAATCAAAAACTCTAGTACCTTCAAACCTTGATTCAAAAATATTATCCTCATAAAATAGTGACTGAATTTCAATCTTTTCACTCTGTCCTTGATTTGAACGTATCCATTCAGGTAGAAGTAATTCTAAATTTATATTTGTATTAGGGAACATTTCAGGTAGTATATCCTGTAACCACTCTGAATTAGCCGAGAAATCTACTTCCATAATACTCATCGCAGATGCAAAATCTTCGTCATTAAATATTGAAAAATCTAAACTAGAAATGTCGCCCAAACTAGGGCCCAACATGTTTTGAATAATATTTGACAATTGAATTTGAACTGGTTGGGAAATTGATTGGATATAAATCGGATTAGCTCCAGACATAGGATTTACATCTTCTAAACAATATCTAACTTCCAGCATTTCTTCACAGGTTAGACCGCTTTGATGTTTAAAATCTAAACCACCAGAATTATCTGAAGGAGAAAATATTGGTTGGGTAAATTCTATCTCGGTTCCGAATAGTTCAGAAAAACCAGAAGAAATATCTGCTATTGGGATACCTTGGAGCAAAGAAGAAAAATCTTCTTCTAATTCATAATCTAACATCCTGATTCCGTCGGAAGTAATTACTGGGAGATTAAGTTGTGAATCTTCAAATTCAAATAGCCAATCATCTAAAGTTTGTGAATCGAGATAGTGAATTGATAAAATCATCTCAATTTCTGTATTAGCAGAGTCTCTGGCATCAATTGAAACATCTATCGATAAAGATGGTTGGTAATTTTTTATTGAAAATACTGAAGAAGGATTTCTATTCTCAATTCTCATGATTAAGTTGGAAGAAATATTAGAGGCAGTATTTTCGGTATTATCTAGGTATAAATGACCAAAATTCTGGGCTAACTGATTTGGAATATTCTTAGTCAATAATATTCCAGGAAAATTAACTTCAGATGCTGTTGAATAAGTAGGTGGATACACAGTCAATTCAACATAATGTCCGGGCAGTGATTTGGCATTAAATGTTGATTCTATGTCTCCTCCCATTAACAATAGTCCACGCATTATTCTGTCCAAATTTCCATTATTATTATTCAATCCTAAAGAATCAGGATTTAGTGATAGGATAAATACTCCTCTAAAACATATTGCAGGAGTGAAGGGATTGTTCGTTCGACCATTTGCTTCATCAATAGAATCTTGAGATGCATCGTAGGTACATTGCGAATCTTCAGATGAAATAAAATCTATAGATGAGACTGTATTAAGAAGAGAATCTTCAGTGTAGTCAAAATTATCCTCGATATACTCTCGCATATTAGTCTGAACTAATGAAATCATTCTATCTTCAACTGATATTTCATTTCTTACCAAATTAAGATAATTTCTAATATAATCTGCAGGAATTCCATCTTCAAGATTACTATCTCCCTCAAGGTCTAAATCAATCAAATCTAAATCTATACGAGATAATTCATATACAGCAGTTGATACAGTCAAAGATACTGAATATGCATCTACCACATTCACAACAATTGAAGATTTAATCCATTCACTGGAGGATGAGCCATCTAAATTTGAATCATAATCATCACAAATTCCATTTTGGCTATTCCATGTCGAACAAATATTATTCTCAATCTCGGGCTCACCAGGTGGTGGAGATGCTGAATAAACAGGGGAAATTAGCAACATAATCAGTATCACTGCTATACGTTGCATAATAGAATGGGGGAAGTCATCTACCATAAGTCTGAATCCATCTTGCATCTCGGACTAATTGATGAGGGGGGAGAAAAACAATTCACCGATCCAAAAAAATATTGGTTTTTTCCTTGAATCAGCAGGCAGGAATGGGGAAGAAATAGCGGAGCTATTAGATGATATTCCGAGGCGCTGGGAAAAATTTGATGATATTGCGATAATCCCAAACTCATCATTCAAGAATGAACATTGGGAGCCAATAATTAACGAAGATTTCTGGAAAATGATTTGTAAGAGTTTGAAAGTAAATAGGTTGGCCAGATTAGGAGAGATTATTGGAATTAAGAGAGAATCAACCGTTGAAATGTTGGTAGGGAATAATGATTGGGCAATCAGGAAAGAAAATGGAATAAAATACGGTTATAATGTCACTAAATGTATGTTCTCTTCAGGGAATATAAATGAAAGGAAAAGAATGGGTGAAATAGTCAAAGAAAATGAAATAATTGTCGATCTGTTTTGCGGTATTGGTTACTACACATTACCAATACTAGTCAAAAGTAATGTAAAACATGTGTACTCCTGTGAATGGAATATCAATGCGATTGAGGCATTAGAATTCAATCTTAAGAATAATAATGTTCAGAGTAGATGTACGATTCTTGAGGGTGATAATCGTGAAACTACAGAAATATTAGAGAATATTGCTGATAGGGTTCTACTCGGGCTATTGCCGAGCGCTGAAAAATCATTTGAAGTGGCTTTAAAATGCATAAAAAAAGAAGGAGGAACCTTACATATTCATGGGTTAGCTCCTTCGAAGAATCATGAGATTTTTGTAACTGATACAATTGATAAGTTACATAATATTAATCATAAGTACAAATCGATTAGTTATGAAGTAAATAAGATAAAGTCGTACGCCCCACACTGGGATCATTTGGTACTAGATGTCACATTTGAAAAGACGTAGTAT
>Ga0181580_10002203_pt1 | contig 15763 bp, 14 predicted proteins | sample 071ome_23_FD_132413 | JGI IMG/M metagenome (GOLD analysis project Ga0181580, IMG submission 132413) | Coastal salt marsh microbial communities from the Groves Creek Marsh, Skidaway Island, Georgia - 071403BT metaG (megahit assembly) | ecosystem: Environmental > Aquatic > Marine > Intertidal... | reverse complement strand
CTATCGCTGCCGTAGAAGTTCCAACAACTTCAAGAGATCCGGTGGCAGACTCAGCAGGTTTAATCGCTCCAATATATCGAGAACCATAATAAGCATTGATTTCCATTCCTACCAGTCTATATGAACCAAACTCTACCTTTTGTGTGCTGAGCTGAATAGAAGAAATCTTATTTGAGTTTTGGTTTCCAAGCCAAGGACCAATAGAAATGATTGGATCATCACCCAAAGTATCAATACCAAAAGCCTGACGACTTGGAGAAGCAGAATCAATATCCGTATATCTTGTAGACCATGCATTTTCGTTTCTAATCGGATAAAAAGGAACTCTACAAAGTCTTGCCGGACCAGCCGGAGATTCTACAGTAAATCGAAGTTGCCCTTCACCAGTTTTCTTTTGCAGTCTTCTTTTTAATGCCAAAGGAAGATTGTCCACCTTTGCCAATGCAGAAATACATTTATTGTATGCTTTATCATCGCCAGAAGAAAGAATACGAACCCATACTTTTGTAAGATTCATTAAAGTTTCTGAGGATTGATTTATGCTTACATCCTTTAAGGCTGCTTCCAAAACTGCATTCTTTTGTTTTGTAAATGTTTTTGGAATCAAAACTTTTGGATTTGTATTTTCAAAGCAATTTTTTATAACTGCTAATAATTCAACTGTATTCACTGTAGGCCTCTAAAAATAAAATCAGATTAGACTTTGTACTCTAGCGTTGGTTCTCCAATACCCGGCTGAAGAGGAGGAAGACCCTTCGCAATTCTGTCAGCATTTCTTTTTGTAAATGCCTGCATTAACTTCTGATCCATTTCGTGAATAGACTTCTTTAAAATGTTTTTCTGCAAAGTCATAACTTTAGGGTCATTTTTTTGATCTCGATACTGTTTTGCAAATGCATTTCGAATGATTTCCAGTTGAACATCAGGATCAACAATTCCTGACATTGTAATCTGTCTTCTCATTTCTCCCAACGCAACTTGAATTTGACCTTTAAAGTTTTGAACAAGAGCACCGCCAGATGGTTTTTGTCCAGCTGCTTTTGAGGCACTCATTTTCTTTCTTGAAGAACTAATGTTTTTTCTACCTTTGGCAGTTGTTTTTTTAGATTGACCTAGAAGATTTGCGCCTGCATCCATGATTCCTTTTGCAATCGCTGGATTCTTTTGAACTTGCTCTAAAAGTTTCGGTCCATGAGTGGTAACTGCGGATACAATTTGATCCAAGAAACCAAATTCTTCATCTTCATCTGGAATTGCTGAATAATCAAAAACTCCGTACTCTTCCATAGCTTCTTGAACATACTTATTTGCTGATGCAATTGGGTCCATATCTAACTCCATTTGATAAATTACACAAAACTATAATAGCACAATTAAAAAAAAGGGGCAGAGAAAATTCTCTACCCCAGCAATCATTAAACAAGGAGGTTTTATGAATACTTTAATTAGTAATAATAACTTCTGTTTGCCGCACCTTGAGAGGTTGGGGCAGGTAAAGCATTTACTTCACTTCGAATACTCTCAAGTTTTCTTTGAGCAAGTTTCTTTTTAGCAAAGTCTGTACCTTTTTCAGCGCCACTTTTGATAAGCCCACCAAAAGTTGTTATTGCTTTATCTGTTCTTTTCTTTCCAACAACAGCACCTGCGTAGAAAGTAACGCCAAGCATAAGCAAACTCTTAAAAGGGTTTGCCATCATAGCCTCAGAAAGAGAAGGAGTTAATGTAAATTCTTCGTTTTCCATAACTGCTCCTACTTCATTGTGTTCATGAGACTAGCGACTTTTGCTTTTTCTGCTCTAATGTCTGCGTTCAACTTAGAAATAATTTGAGCATACTTCTTTGTTTTTGCATACTGAGCATTGTAAGGTGTAGAGCCTTTTGCATACTTGTTTTGCATTTGAATGCTATTTCTGTGATGAGCAGCATGTCTCTTCAAAGACGCTTCCAATTTTGCAATTTGTGCTTGTGCTTTTTTAAGAACAGTAGCCAGAACACCGGTTTTTGGCTTAATCAAAGGTCTAGGTGCGATGGCTGGCTTAACAAGATGCGCTCTTGGTCTTCCAAGACTTCTAGGGCCTTTTGTGATAACAGGCTTAGGCATTCTTTCTGCTCTTGCTCTGTCCAATGCAGCCATATCAGCAGCATCCATGTAAGGATTTGCTTGTACCATTGCAGCGTCTGCTTTTCTTTCTTTAGCCAGTTTGCGCTTGATAATGCGATTCTGTCTGTTTTGTTTTGCAGCAGCAATCATCTTTTGACGCATTTCAGCTCTGTCTTTCATAGCAGCAATTCTATTTGCTTTACGAATCGCAAGCATTCTTTTTGCTTGTCGTTTTACTGCTTTTCTGAATGCAGGCTTTCTTTTTACACTAGACTTAACAAGTTTTGTACCTACTGCAGAAGGTATGACAGATGCAACTGCGAGAGCAGGAATAACTCCACCACTTGCTTTTGCATGCTTTTGCGCCTTAGCTGCAAGGTTCTTCATGATGCCTTTGAAAACAACAGTAGGAGATTGCACACCAGTCGCTCTTCCTTTTGCTTTAAGCCCTCTGTAAATAGAACGAAGTTTGTTGTATTTTGCATCACATCTCTTAGCGAGAGCAACAAGTCTTCTGTCCTTTAATTGCAAAGGCTTTCCGGCCAAAACTGCTGATACAATTTTCTTGTCAGGGATTGAAGATGCAGCCATAACAGTAAAAGGTCTTCTAAGAAATGATCTTTGACCAGAAACCAATTTAATAGCAACATCACTGTTCACTTTTCTCGCAATCTTATCAAAACGCTTAACGCATCGGTTAAGTTCGTTGATTTTACGAATGTAGTTTCGCTTTGTCTTTGCATTGTCTCTCACGCCAACAGCGGTTGCAATAGCAGCAGCAGGCACAGCAATTGGAGCCGTTACAGCAGTGGCAAGAGCGGCAGGAACTGCTGCAGCTGTCATCAATGCTTTACGGTTTTTCTTTGCAAATCTTTGAATTCCTCGACCTGCTTGGTTTAAAACTCTTCCAACATTTCTAAAATCAATGCCAAACTCATCTTCAAGATCATCATCGGTTTCACCATTTATGATACAATCTTCAAGGAAGGCTTCTTCTTCTGCGTCAGAACCAAAGCAAGATCCACTCATTAGATCAACTTCTAATTCAAGATCGTCCATGCTTTCTGGTCCTCCTGCAGCACCAAAAAGATCTTCATCATCGTTATGGTATTCATCCATAGCGCCATACAAAGTTTCTTGGAACTTCATGAAGAAATCATCAAGTTGTGTGGGGTTCTTAGAATCTAAGAAAGCCTTGTTTTGCAAAAATACCTGCTCTTTTTCAGAAAGGTACTGATTGTCGATTGCTCCAAGAATTTCTTCTAAAGAATCTTCTTCATCATCCATTCCGAAATCGTCAAGATCGAAGTCATCTCCAGCAAGAAGATCATCAAAGTCATCGCTATCTTCTTCAATATCAGCGCCTAATAAATCGGTGTCGAGGTCATCTTCACCGAGAAGGGCATCAATTTCATTTAAATCCAATTCTCTTGGGTCCATTTTGTTCTCCTGTGATTTTTTATTTTCTAGAAATTAATAAATAGCTCAATAAACCTAGTGTTACAACACCGCCACCTATTGATGTATATAATAGCACATTATTTTTCTTCTGAGATTTTTCTAATCTTTCAGAAGCCTTTTGTGCATCTTGTGCTCTTTTTGTTAACTCAACTTCGGCAGAATGAAGTTGTTGCGTCATTTGTTGTGGCGCTTGTGAAATCATTTGTCTAGGTTGAGGCATTTGTCTCTGCATAGGCTGAGGCATGGGCTGAGCAGTTTCTCTGACCAAGATAGGGACTTGTTGTCCAGCTGTTATTCTTGCTTTTACATTCACCTTGTCATTTTCTGCTGCTTGAGCAAATAAGTTTGAAAAAGGTGCAGGCTCAGGAATGTTTTGCATTGCCTGAGCAGAGGCTGCTACTTTAGCAATATTTTGAAAAGATTTAGATGCAAATGGAAGCCCTTTTGCTTTTAAAAATGCTGGAACTTTCCCTCTCTTGTATGATGAAGACTTTGCTGACCTAGACATCTTTTTGCTACTTGGTCTTCTCTTCTTAGACTTTCTCTTTTTTGCTTTTTTCTTTACTTTTTTTCCAAGAATTCCTGATCTTTGAACGGCAGCAATAATACCCTTACCTTCTTTGATTCTTTGCTGTATCTTATTGTCTTTAATAAAACCTTGGGCTTGTTTTACAATATTTCCAATATCAATAAATCCAAACTCATCTTCTTCTTCTGAAGATTCTTCATCCTCATCATATGCATACGAGTCCAAATAGTTTGCAGAACCTGCGGAGTCGAAAGGCTCCTGAAAAAGCATTGGTACATTCGGAGCAGACTCTCCTTCCCTTAAGTAAGGATATCTGTGCATCATGCTAGAATCAACAGTGTACTGTGTGTCTTGTATTGAGGTTAAATAAGGATCTTCATACGCATAAGGCACATTTTGCACTGTTGCGCCCCAAAGTCTAGCTTCCTTTTTTCCAATTCTCTGCGCAGGAGAAGGCATAACTCTATACTCTCTTCCAGCAGGAGCAACAGCATACGGCCAATCTATAGGAGGATGGTATTTTGGATATATAGGCATTACATTTCCTTTGATTTTTTTATTCTTGAAGAAAAGTAGTTCAGAAAGACAGAACTTGTTCCCTTTCCTTTTATTTGTAGCACACTTAAAACTTTTTCAGGAACAAAATCGCAAATAATTGGTAAAGAAGTCTTCGCTTTAAATAAAAGTTTCTTTTCTTTCCTGACCAAAGTGTCGTAATTTTCACCTGTCATAAATCGACTCAAATCGCCATAGTCCCTAATCAATTCTGATTTTGTAGAAAGTATTCTCGTTGGCGTTCCTACAACTCTTTGAGAATTTAATATTGTTTTGCTTTCAGGAATTGGATTTTCTCCCAATCCAGACCAAGAATCTCTAACTCTTGCACAAATACCATGAAGTATTAAATCAGCTTGGGCAAGCAAAGTTTTTGAAATAGCCTTACCGTCATTTGAGGTTTTAATCTTTCCTTCAATGGAGAGGTCGTTGGCTATTTCATTTATCTTGTTTGCATAGCCTTTTAGCAATGCAGCAAGCAATAAGTTTTTTTGTGCTTTAGCCAAAAAAATAGACGCATCCGAATTCCCTGCTAAAGACTCTGCAACAATTGTTTTTGCCGCAATATAATCTTGTGCTAACTCGGACACGCCTCTCTCCTTTGACTCACCATACTTTGTGAAAGATCGGCTTATTTTGTAGCGACTTTCTTAACCATACCAGCAAGAATTACATTTCCACACTTCTTAACAAAGTTGTTCCAATTCTTGCGAGTCGGGTTCTTTGCGTAAGCGGATTTTTTGTATGCTGCAACAAGAGCTTTTCCTCTTTTCTTGTACTCTGCTTTTGCTCTAGCGGTCATAAGTTTTTTCAATCTATTTCCTTGAGCAACACGACCTTTAGACTTCTTTTTTGTAGTAGTCTTTCTTGCAGAAGTTGTCTTCTTACGAGCAGAAGTTGTCTTCTTACGAGCAGAAGTTGTCTTCTTGCGAGCAGAAGTGGTTTTAGCAGTTGCTTTCTTTTCCATAGCTTTTGCCATAGCAGAAATTCTTGCCATTTGTGTTTTACCATACTTCTTCAGAAGAGCACCACGAGCTTTTCTCTTGTCACGAGAACGAGAGTATTTCGCAGCAACCTTTTTCATTTCTGTTGCACTTAATTTTACAAACTTTGCACGAGAAGAAGTAGTCTTCTTACGAGTAGAGCTTGTTTTTCTTTTTACTGTTTTACGAGCCATTTTGAACTCCCTTTTTATTGAAACAATGTTTTTTAATTTGAAAAGATTTGATCTTTCACTTCTTATAATACTATACTTTTTTAAGTTGTAACAATATTGAAGAAAAAATTATTTTTTCTTTAACATTGAATTAAATTTTCTTCTGTTTGAACGAGCCTTTGATTTCGTTTCTTTTGTTTGTGCCTTTGCTGCAGATAAAGAAGCTGAAGACAGATACATGTCAACAAACTCTGATGCTTTTCTTGGGCTTCTAGATAACTTTCGAACATCGCCATCCTTAATCATTTGCTGTATAACTGCCTTCTTCTTTACATCAACAGAATTCTGTTTGGTAGAAACTTTTTTTCTTGATGATGACTTCTTTTTTGGTTTTGCTGCCTGTTTTTTTGGCATTTTCAAATACTGCTCATTCTTTTCAAGGAACTTAGATAACTTTGTATTTGATCTTTTGAAGTCTTTTAATGCTCGAACATAAGCCCTTGCCAAAATCCCATCTCTTTGGTCAATTGGCAGTTTTGTAGGAAGCATACCAGATATGTTTCTTTCAATTCTTTTGTATATTGGAGTAACAGAGGAAACTGTTGGATTTCCACCAAGTTGTCCATCAACAAGCATTACACCTAAAGTTAAATGCGTTAGCGCATCTTTTATCGCTTTTCGCACTTCTGACTTTGTAGGTACTGCTGATAAAGAGTTGTCAGCAGCAAAAGCAGCCTTATCCCAAGAAGGGAAATGTTGTACAGCAATCAACATTGGATATTCCAACTCTGAAATCCGCAACAGGCCATTCTTTATTGCATTTCTAACTGAGGACATCTTATTTACCCTTTTTCTTTGTTGCTATAGCAAGAAGAATGAAGAGCAAAGTAGTTCCAATGATTTTCTGTCCATTTGGTGTCTTTAAATACATCATGGCTTTACCAGCCTGTTTGTAGTATTTGCCAAACAGTGAAGCCATTATTTCCTTTTGCGCAGGAGTTAAATCTTCCTTCTGCGGTTCAAGTAATGGTACTGGCTCATACTGTCCAGAATACTGCATGATACTTTGCTCGTCCATATTTTACTTATCCTTTAGGCTTTTTGCTTGCGTGCCGCTCTTCTTTTTTTCATTCTTGCCAAGAATTTCTTTCTTCGTTCTGGAGTCATTTTTGACAATCTAAGTTTTCTTCTTTTTCTAAACAATTTTCTTTTATCTTGCTTTGAAAGACCTTTAATAAAAGCTCTTCTATCTTCTTTACTCATTGCCTTAATTTTGTCAAGGTCAAGAACAGCAGAAGATCCTTGTTTAATCTGAAACTGATGTGGACCGTACTTTTTAAACAAGTCATTTATGTTCATCTTGTTCTTTGCTTTCCAGTGACTCTTGAACTCATCATCAAGTTTTTTCCACATCGCAACAATGCGTCTTCTCATTCGAACCATCTTATTTTTGGCTTTTTTTAAATCAAGTTTCGCTTTTTCAAGAAGTGTAGGATTCTTTTCGGCAAACTTTAAAGACATTTTATACTTTCCGTACTTGCCTTTTGCAATAACATGGTTTCTCTTGAAGTTATGAACAACCTTATCAAATGCATCTTTGCGGTTCATTCTTTTTGCAGTAGCGCCAAAAAGTTCTTCATCCAAATGTTCTTCAAGTTCAGTATCAACATCATCACCGAAAAGTTCTGCGTTGCACGCTTCTTCAGACAGAGCCATTGATCCAAAGCACTGTCCGGCAAAATACTCTCTATAGTCAATAGACATTTTTTTCTCCTGAGTTTATTGTATTAGTTTTCAATATATAGAATAGCATATAAAATTTATCAAAATGTTTATTGTTATTTTATTTCTGGATTAACTCTTCTTGGTGGAGAAAATGGGGCTTGACCACCAAAAGGAAATTTATCTTCAGGAAATTCTTCTGATAAAGTTTGTAATACGCTTTTGTCAAATCTCTTCTCAACTTTCAAATTGGTTGAGCCAGAAGAACTGGTTATGCTGGAATAATCAGTAACATCCGTTAAAGAATCGAGAACCTCTAAAGCCTGTAAAGGACTGTAGTCGGTTGGAAAAGCAACTTCATCTGCTTCAACAATAACAGGAACAATAATCGGATTTTCATCAGGCTCAATCGCAATAACCTTATCCCAATTCACTCCATCATTATGACTTCCAACATGCTTCCAAAGTTTCTTAAAGCCGTCTTCAAGTCTTGGATCATCAACCCTCTCTAAAGCTTCTGCAATTGCAACAGCCTTTTCAAAACCTTCTTTCTTTTTTAATGGAGATATTTTTCTCTCTGATTTCTCAGGAAGGTCGATTCCTAACCTGTCTTTAAGCGTTTCCAAGCCATTTACATGAATCGCAGAATAAGGAATAACAGAAGACTTAACCGAAAACTCTTTTTCAGAACCAAGTAAAGAGTCGTCATCAACTTTTTGCATTCCCCAATGGTCTTGTTCTATTGTTGAATTCCCCATATAAGGAACATAAGATTCCCTCATATCTTCAAGCAGTTTGTTTTTATTTCCTTCTAAATGCTTTTTAGAGAAACGGCCTTTATTGATTGCCATTTTATGACAGCAATTGGCCAAATATACATTTGCATTAAATCCTTTTAACTTCTCTAAACAAGAGATAACCTTGTAATACTTGTTGCGACAATTATCTGGGAGTCTTCTTACCACAGCTGACAGTGTTTCGTCCTCGCTCTTTTTAAAGGAAGTAAGAACAATACAAACATCACGAATAACAATCTCTGCCAAATCTTTTGCTTCCGAGTTACTGCCTTCATCTATACAGGCTTTTATTTCTTCTGTCATGGCTACACAAGATGATAAAACATCTTCTGATTGCTCATCATCTAAACCATAACCAATTGCAACAGGAAATGAGTGAATCCCAGCATAAGAACAAGAATCCAAAAGATCTCCTGAAATTAAAAAACCTTTTTTAGAGTAAGAGTTGGGCTTCAAAATCCATTGTGCGTTATCAATCTTCTGAAAAGAATTGCTGGGTACTTCTCCAACAAGTCTATTTAATCGAGACTTTAAAAGTTGAGTTGCCATAATTACACTCCACGAAGTTTGAAGATGAATTTGGTCGCAACATTACAAGAAAATGCCCCCCAATGACAACAAACTTCTTCTCCAGCTGATACAGACTTTGTGAAAGTGGTTCCAAACTGAGGTATTTGATATATTAATTGACATGCACTTTCTGGTGTTACAGAGTGGATACCTTCAGGCAAATCAATCTGAGTGTTTGCCACCGGATAATCAAAAAATCTAATTAACTCTGAACGATTTACAGCATCCCAAGTCCAAGAGAAAAACAATTCCATTCCTGCAGGCAGAGGTGGTTCTGCTCTGCAAACAATGTGTTGAAAAGCACCAGCTTGAAGTTCTGCAGATAAGCCTTGACCAACCTGAAATGTTCTTCGGGTGATTCCACCCCAAGCATTACCACCTTCAAAGTTTATGGTTACAGTGTCTCCAACATTTTCTCCGCCAATTGCCGAAATAACAAGAGACGCAGGCTCAGCTTCATCATAAGAAGGGCTATAAATGGGAGGCCTGCCTTTCCAAATGGCCATCGTGCTTGTGTATGGACCCACAAACTTGCCACCAAGTCTTGCACCACTCGCCAGCTCTGGTGGATTTGTTAATGGATATCTTCTACTCATTTCAACTCTCGCTTCACTTGCTTCACTGCGTTCCGCACCAACTTCGTCACGATGTTCCTTGTCGGCATTTCTGCGTTCCGCATTGTACTTTGCTAATTTTTATAATAACACACTTATTGAATTTTACCTTCTCGTTTTAATTTTTCAATTCTATTTCTTCGTTCTTGTGAAATAGCCAAACCAGCCTGCTTAGGGTATCGCTCAGCTAAAAGATCAATGTCTCCCAATGTGCCACCCCAGAATCCACAGTTGTTTTCATAGAAAGCCAAAGACTTCCCTGGTTTTTGGGACTGGGTACAGTTGCCAAACCAATACATGCACCCCAAGTTTACCAAATCCTCAAAAGATTGTTCTTCTGTAACCTGTTCTGTTAAGTCTTTATATAACTTTGATTTCTTCCAATCTGAAACTTTAGAAGTTGCCATAGAATGCCAGTCAGCACCCGGCCACTCATTGCTTCCAGAAGCCATATAAGGTGATTCCATCCATTCCTTTAACCAAATGATAAAGTTTCTTCCAACCCAAGAGCAAATCTCATTTCTTTCTTTCGCTGCTTCTGTTGTTAAGCTTGATAGGTTGTATGACCATCCCAATACAGACATTTGCTTGCTGCCATCTGCAGACAGTGCTTGAAAATCTCTAAAAACTGTTGGTTGCTTTTTGCTATTTACACTTATCGTCATAACGAAAAACAACTTACCAACAGGGCTTACTACAACAAAATGAATATCACTCTCTCTCTTTCTTGGATCATCTATGGGGCCAGTATATGTAGAACCACCAATACACATCGCAGCATGACCACCGCCAAAGGTAGTAGAAATAGCATCAACCAGAGATCTGATTTCGCTGAAATCCTTTCTGCTTCTTATTGCATTTCGATCTTGTTGCGTAATCACTCTTGAAGGCGATGTATCTAATGATTGATTTTTGTTTGTTGCTCTTGCAATATTTCTCAAATGCTCGCCTTTGTATGGCATGTATATCCTATACCCACCTGCAAGGATTCCCAAAAGTGCGCCAATCTTTTCACTCTGTCTAGCAACATAACTTTGGTCATAAGCCTTATTGTATGCTGAATCAAAATCGGAATAACTGCTTGGAGGTTCTTGTGCCAAAGCTTTTTTTGCATCTATTTGCTTTTGAACCAAGTCCATAAATTGAACCGGATAGTTTACACCTTCTAGGACCTGATAAGGGCCAAACTGCCTGTATCGATTTAAAAGTATAGACAATTGCTCCAAAGACATATTCTCAAAGTCAGCAACAGGCATTACTGGATTTTTATAAGTTCTAATCAAGTAACTATACAAGTCCCTTAAAATTTTCAGTTTTTTAATCTGAGCAAAAAGTTCTAGACATAGTTTGTCATGTATTTTTTCCCATTCTTCAATTTCTTCTTTAGATGGCTTATCCAATGAAGTCTTTTGGTTCATCATGTGGTTAATGAATGGCAAAGAAATCTTAATAATCTCTCTTTCTAGAGGGTTGTTTGTTTTATAAGAAATTTTTCCTGTCAGATTTATTGTAGCTTTTGCATCACAAAGTTTCTTGATAAGAATATCCTGCTCAATTTCTTTACAGGCATTCCATGTAGGGTCAGGTAAATTAGATTTGATATCCTTATATTTAAGCATCGCAGGATTCAACAAAGGAAGGTTCTTCTTCTTGTCAATGGTGATTTCTGACATCTCAACATTATGCTTGTTTAGATTTCTATACATCTCTCTAAAGCCAAGAGGGTCATCAGATAAAACTGCAAGTTGATGAAAACCAATTGTTCTTACTTTCATGTACACTGCCTGCGTACCAAAATCATCACTGTTTTTGTCAGTGAATCTTGACATCAATTCTTGTATCATAGGTAAAATAATATCTTGCGCCCTATAAATACCAAACATTGATGGCTGCATACCTTTCTGCAATTCGCTAAAAGTACTTTCAGGTATTGACAGCAAGTTTACAGTTGAAAAGTTTACATATCTCTGAGGATTTACATTGATACCTCTGGAGCTTAATAAGCCGTTCCTTTTGTACATATACAATTTTTCAGAAGCTTCACTCGGCATACTTTTAAAATCAACATTATAGATAAAACCCATTTTTCTTGTAAAAGGGACACCAAAAACACTTGAAGTATTTAATGTTTTAGAAATTAAATCAACAATACCATGTGTATCAGAACCCAGAGATCTGATTTGAGCTAATAACTTTTGGTTGTCTGATTGTTTCAGCCCCATCACCGTAGGGACCCTTTTTACACCTTGATAAGAAATCGCTTGCGTGGGAATCTCTGTGTTTGATTCCATTAAATTATTCATGTAATTGATGAATTGATTTGGAACCAAAGAAGATAAATCTTGACCACCAAAAATTAATCCAATGATTTTCATAGCCGGAGAATCTGAAATGACTTCCGTTGATACTGAATATGTGTTTGACAAATGTTTAAACAACCTAACAACATGCTTCATCATATCTTTTTGATATAAACTTGCATACTTTACCGCTGCAGCTTGCTCTGTGTTTTGAACAATTCTTAAATCATAACCTTCTGAAATGAGCCTGTTGAACTCTGCTTCTAAAACAGACCATTCTTTGTGAGCACTTGTAGGCCTTGGAAGACCTTTCTTTACAAACAATTCTTCAATACTGAAATGTGCTGGTTCTAATTTTTTCTTAGGACTACTATTGTAAACCCAGCAATTCTTCAAATGCTCAAAACCTTGTGCTGCAGCAAGACCTTCTCCCAGTAAGGGTACTTTGAATTTTACAAATTTTTTCGGATCTAATGGATCTTCTGGTTTTCCGTAATCAATATCTGGAGAGGTGGCTAAGCCTGCTTGGAACATACAATCGGAAAAAGAATTTCTCATAAAGATCTGAGTTGCTTGATCGTCATTATTGTTGGCAACTTGACATGCTCTGATAAATGATGAAAAGAACTTTCTTATTCCATTGTCCATAGAATCTACTGCCTGTCTGTACATAGCAGAAGGCGTTTTGGCTTGTTTTTTCGCTTCCTCTTTTTGTTTTTCCATCTTCTCTAAAATATGAGAAGGATATTCGCAAGGTCTAACTCCGTATCTTTCTGCTTGCATATCCAAGTACGAAATATCAAGTATCGGAGAGATTAAGTATTGAGCCAATTCCAATTGACCAGAACCAATCACTCTTGTTAATTGAGACATTGTTTCAAAAAGCCAATGGCCAAACCCAATGAATTTATCTTCTATGTTCTCTAAAGAAGCAAGCTTTAATTCAAAAATATTGTCCGCTTTGAATAGCCACCCCAGAATATCTGAGTTGTGGCTTGATTTATTGACCTTTGCTCTAAAATCATCATTCTTCTTTCCTAAAAAGTAAACTGTGAAATCATTTACAAAGAAATCACCATCTATTTTCCATTCAAACTGATCTTTATAAGAAAGGGTTGCAGTTCCAAAAGATATTTCTAATTCTTCATCACCTCTTCTCTCATAACCAAAAAGAGAAGAAAAAGGTCCGTTGATGAATACAGCTTCTCCAATCTGATCGTCTGATTTACAGTTGTTCAACAATCTTGTCCAGCCTTGATTGATAACTAAATCAACCATATACCCAAAACCATCCAAGTAAAACACATTATAATCTCCACCAGTTTCATAACCATCCATGGTGTATAAGCGATCTGTCTTGCCTTCGGTTAACTTATAAGATGGATCACATTTTCCAGAAATAAGATTTTCGATTGTTTTTTTGTATGAGTTGAAACTACATGCTCCGAATGGAGACAAATTCTGAGAGCCGATATCACTTAGAAGTAAATATTCTAGTAGATTCACTTTGTTATATTCATTTAGACATCTTAAAAGAAAGCCAGCAACCAGCATGTGTACATCTTTTGCCAAGTCTAAAGGTACTTTTCCGTCTCTGGATAGACCATCTCTACCTTTAGGGGTTGCTTTCCATTTTGCCAATACTCTTTTGTATATGTCTTTATCCGAAAAAACACTAGATACAAGTGTATGCAATTTATTAAGCCAAGACTGTCCTACACTGGATATATTCCCAGAAGACATTTGAAAGTATGTTTCTTCAAGGAATGACATTTTGCGTAAAACCCCAAACATCCATTCTGTTGAAACTTTTCCAAACTCTGATGTAAGCGGATTAAATACATAAGTGTCGTCAAGGCCTGTAAACCATTGCTCGCCTTCCTCAACACGAAGCATGTCGTAATTTACTGTGTAATAATGAGTATCAAAAATACATCGAATAAAATTAATGAAACCCACAGGAAATACATTTGCTTGTTCAGAAGCATAGGTTCTTTCCAGAATACCTTCTTCTATCCTATCTCCGTTATCGTCATAGCAATCAGTTTCAAGACATCTAATTGTAGACATTACGCTATTTGGATATTGAATTGCCTGATGCCTAGTGTTTTGCGTCATTTTAGAATATTTTGACTGGACTTGAGCCATAATTCTTTGGGTTTGTCGGTCTGCTCTAGAGCGACCAACCATTCCTTTATGTTTTTTATCTAGGCTTGGATCGTCAAAATAGTTGATTACATCATAGGCATTGTAATTTGGCATTGAAGCAAAAGGAGATTTTCCACCTCTTGACATTAGCTGATAAAATGTAGATGCTTGAATAACTTTTCCAACTTTTTCTGAATCTGAAAACATATCCCAAGCTTCGTCACTGATTTTCAACATATCCTTGGTGACATTAAAAACAATACGCTCTCGAACCAGTATGGGTAATTCATTCTTCTTCCAGCGTTCATTTTTGGTTTTATATGCGTCAATTGCTTCTTGAGGGATCTGCTGCCCAGCAACTGAAACAGGCCTGCCTTGAGCCTGAGATGGAACATCTATACTTTCCAATTGCTCTAAAGTATAATCAACAACTGGCTTAAGTTTGAAGAGTTCGTATGCATCTTTAATTCTTTTTGCTTTTTCAGCCTCATGCTCTGAGTTTGCTGAACCAGATGTTGCTTTTTTTACTCCTGCAAGTGCTGCTGCAGATAAAATCGCCAAAAGAGCTTTGTTCATTTTATTACTCCAAAAATACTTCTTATTTCATTGTATATAGTAGCATACAAAAAAAATTAACCTTTCATTTAAAAACAAAAAATCATCCGTTACCTTTCATTCCAGCATCAACAGATGGATCTAAAAAACCCCACTGATCTGTCTTTACAACAACATGAAACAATTTGGGTCGAGCCTTGTATACATAAGTTCTTGCATTGATGCCTGCTTCTAAAAGTTCAGCTGCAACTGCTGATGATAAATCTTCACAATCAGCACCATACTCTATGGTTCCGGCAAACTTTGGATTTGAAACATTTTTCATCATTTCTTTCCAAGTCTGCCAGTGCTCACCTTTGTCAGCCCTTTTATACTTTAAACGACCTTCTTGTATCGCTTTAATAATTGGAAAAGGTTCTTTCATACCTTTCGCCTTTGCTCTTTTAATTTGAGCACGATTCACCGCCACAAGACCTTGAAGCAAGTGCGAAGCATCAATTGAAGATATATTAAACTTTGGGTCCATTTTGACTCACCACAGTAAAAGTTTATTTATTTGCTGAACCCATAAAGATAAGAGGCAAAGCCATGAGCATAACAGCGCCCATAAGCATTCCCAGTCCTGCTGATTTAATTTTCTTATCGGTTTCAGAGTCTACTGCCCCGTAAGTTGGACAACATACTTCTCGGTTTACTGATCCATGAACTGGGCATTTGCAGATTGCATTTATATATTTATTAGCCATTTTATTCTCCTGATATAAAAGATTGCCCGTTTGCCGGAGGTGTTCTCAATAAAGATTCACCTCTTGCGTATGGGGCCGGTGTTGTTCTTCCGTATTGAACATCATCAATAACTTCTACAATTGCTGCAACTGTTACTGAATAGTTTGTACTTGTAGGAACATTAATTCCATTTGAAAAACTTATTGTTCTTCCGCCAATTGCAGAGCCATGATAATGCTCTCCACTAAGGGCAATATCGATCTTCAAAGTTTTTGGAGACTCTAAAACAGGATATGCCCTTAGACCTCCAAACATTTGTCGCTTTACTGAATAGAAAGTTCCATCAATGTACCCCTCTTGAAGAAGCAAGTTTGCAGAACCGCTAACTCGATAATTCTTTAAAAGGATTCTAGGGGCTACGCCTAAACCTATTCCCAATGCAACATTGTCGCCATTATTAGCAGAATCAGGAAGAACTGGACTTGTTGGTGTATATCTAACATCTGTCTCTATTCCCACTACTCTCATT
>Ga0181580_10002174_pt1 | contig 15843 bp, 23 predicted proteins | sample 071ome_23_FD_132413 | JGI IMG/M metagenome (GOLD analysis project Ga0181580, IMG submission 132413) | Coastal salt marsh microbial communities from the Groves Creek Marsh, Skidaway Island, Georgia - 071403BT metaG (megahit assembly) | ecosystem: Environmental > Aquatic > Marine > Intertidal... | reverse complement strand
CCCAAAGGGGCCTCTAATTGCTGAGGCAGAAGAGGATAAACAACAGGGACAGAAAAAACAAGCAATTAAGGACATTGATAAAGAAATAAAAAATTATCTTGAAGAAACCGGATTAGATAAAGTTTTTGAAGATCAAGCCCAAGAATTAGTTGATATGCGTGAAGAGATGATGGACGATCTTCTTTCGAAGGTGGTACCTCAGCTAGACCTGCTATTGCTTTTAATGGAAGCATCTACTCCTGATGCTTTTGAAGAAGCACTCAAAAATGCAAAAGCGGCTGGTATGGGACAAGTTGCACCTGCTAATTTTATGAAACAGTTCGAGGATCAGGCTGCTGAAATGGTTAAAAATCCAGACTTTAAAGAAGAATTAGAAAAGAAAAAGCCAAATATTACAGACGAAGAAGTTATGCAAACTGCTTTGTCAACTGTGTTCTCAAACGCAAAGGAAGAATTGCAGCTTAAACTCGAAGAAGGTGGAGAAAAAATTGTTCAAGATGCACTCGAGGCGTTAGAATACGACATGCCGCCAGAAGATCAACGAAAACAAATTGAAAAAACACCTGTTGGAAAGCAATTTTATGATGTATATGAGAAGGCAAAAAGTAAACTTCTGGGTTACATTCAAAACTAGCGTGTTAAAATCTACGTAATTAAGATATTTCTATAGGAGAGACAATATGAACAGGCCAAACGCCGGCCGTTGGATTCCTGAGATTCTTTACGAAGAGTCCGAGGAAGGTTTAACATCTAACATACCCTTTATTCAAGTTCCAGACGATCAGCAAATGCCTGGTGTCCTTTTTATTTTTGAATCTCGCAATACAGGAGAATTTGAGCCAGGACCAAATGGTGAAGACTTGCCTGTTACAGAGATGGAGCTGTATCAATATTGCAATATGGCTACCCTAAAGCATTCATTGACTGCAGATGAATATGACCGAGTTAGGGCTGTTTTAGGATTGGAGCCAATGAAAGTTGCATCAGTCAAAGGCCAGCAAATTACTCAAAGAGTAAGAGAAAGTGTTAGCGATCCCGGTACCGCAAATTAACAACTTTTCTCTTTCTGCCCTTAGCATCATATGTGTATAGATCTTTGTGATCTTTCTGATAAACTACTTTGTCCGATTTATCATCTTGACCCGAATTGTTACTTGACGATTCATTACGGTGAGGACGAGTTTGATCAGATACAGAAACTACAATCACCATCGCACACATAATAGCTACACCAACTAAAAAGCCTAGCAGTATATAAAAAGTGACATTCATAGCCATTTCGAGTGTAAAACTTTCATAAGCGTTGTAAAATATAAGTATACAGAGACGGAGGTGCTTATATGAGCTACATTACAAGAGACATGGCAAAAAATGCTCTTACTAAAATGAAAAATTTTCATGATGATCTAAATAATTTGTTCGAAAGTCATGGAATGTGCTTGACAGAAAATCTAGGACGTAGAAATATTCTTCTTTCTCAAGCACAAGAAAAATTCTTTGCTGAAGAGTTATCATGTCACTATGATGATGTAGACAATGATGGGCGTACGGGTCAGCCTGATATTGTTATAGGATCTTTAGGCAAAGAGCTTGAATGCAAACTGACAAGTAAAACAAAGTCAGGTGCGTATAGTTTTCAGTCTGACTACGAAACACTTCAGAAAAAAGGAAAACTTGACTACTTGTATGTTGTAGCATCAGAAAATTTTGACAACTTTGCTGTTCTTCTTTATGAAGGATTGACTACTGAAGACTTTCGAAGTTTATCTCCTGGTGCTAGAGGAAAGGTTTCGATGAAAAAGCATACTGCGCATTCAAAACTAACAAAAGTGTGGGGAGACCTATCTTCCAAAACTGACGCAAATATTCAAAGGCTTAATAATTTGCTGGCGCTTGATTCAAACCCACCATACATGATTAAGAAATATGAGAAAAGTTTGAATTACTGGAAAACAGAACCTGAGAAGTTTACAGTTGTTCTAGAATCAATTTAACTTAGGATATATTTATTTGTGGTACAGGAGAAACGTACATGCGATTAAATTTTGAAAGAATGGCACATCTTGCTGGGCTTGAAAACGAAGAGCCAAAATTGCTAAATGAAAATGCAAAGCCTGCTCTGGATGAAGATCGTGTACGTGATATCATAAGAGAAGAGTTGGAAAAAGCACTATTTAAAATGCTTCGAAGTAGCGAGGATAATGCCTTGAAAAAAGTACAAGCCAAAAGAACTCTGGCTAGTGCGTCCGACTTTATCAATTCAACATCTTATGGAAAAATTCATCCTGCACCTGGTCCTTCAAATACACAATCTGACACTAGATCACCCGGCATGCATGGATTTGTTGGTGGTCTAGGATTTCACTAAAATACAAATATTGTTTGAACATTAATCAATAACATTGTAATTTTGTGCAGGAGGTAATTTTCTATGCACGAAGTCGGTCAAGTCATATTTTTGGTGTCAAAAAAGACACAATCAGTAATTGCTGCTCAGATTTGTGAGCAAATTGTCAAGAAAACATTATCGGGTGAAGAAACAACATTTAGAGTGATGTTGAGTGGGGTTGATACTAATGACAACACAAAAACATATGATCTAAGCCAAATTGATGCTGACATATATGACAGCCCAGAAGCAGCTTCCGAAAGCTTGTATAATGCTGCTAGAACTGCTATTGATGGGCTAATTAATAGCGCTGTAAAAGATGCTGAAACAAAGTTTGAATATGTTTCTAAGGCTAAGATATTTCCCTCAACTGAAGCCAAGAAGCCTGACGATGTCAATCAATCAAAGACTAAGACAGATCAGAAAACCACAAAGAATTCTAAGAAGAACTCTTCTGAAAAGAGCGATGATTACATTTTCATGCCTGATGGTACTAAGGCCCGTCTAACGACACCACTTGAAACGCTGGAAAAAGCTATTAACGCACAAGGTGTATAATATGAACGTCTTATTTTTGGATGGTTATAACCTTCTTTACAGAGCCCGATCAGGATTTGCAAAAGGCGACAATCCTATCATTTTTAATTTCTTTCGAAGCTTAAGGCCGCTGATTGAAAAATTCAAACCAGATGTCGCTTATTTTGTTTTAGAAGGCAGACCAAAAACAAGACTGGCACAAGATAGCAATTACAAGGCTCAAAGAACATATCATGACAAAGATGACTTTCGCAGACAAAGAAAAGAAATAATACAACTAGTCAAAGACCATTTTCCTTTAACAGTTGTGCGACATGAGGACTACGAATGTGATGATGTTATTATGAACTTGGCAAAAACAAGACATAAAAATGACACAACAACAATCGTATCTTCAGATACTGACTTTATTCAAATTTTGCAAGAAGGTCTTGATCTAAGGCTTTATAATCCAGTTAGAAAAAAATTCATTGAAGCACCTGAATACAACTACGTGCAGTGGAAGGCTCTTCGAGGAGATGCTGCTGACAATATTGATGGGTTCAAAGGTGTTGGCGATAAAACTGCCGACAAGCTAATGTGTAATAAAACCTTGTTAGCTGAGTTTCTTCAGAAGCCGGGTCATCAGGAAAAATTTGATCATAACGTTTCAATGATTCAAGCACACGAAATGGATGAAGACTTAGACAGTCTAGAAGAAGCAAAGTCAACGTTTGATCACGACGTGTTGAGAAAAAAATTCACTGAAATGAAATTTTATGCAATGACAAACGACACAGCGTGGACAAAGTACGTGAACACTTTTGACTGTTTGTTATAATTTACTGACAAATACATGAGAGGTATTTTATTCACATGAACAAATTAAACAACAATGATTTGCGTTTATTAAAAGAAAACGGTCTAGTAAGAGATTCAGAAGTCGTCTATATGATGGGTGACATGATTATAGCAGAAGATTTAAGTGCTGGTACTAAAAGAGTAGTAGAAGCACCTCCGACACTTTTACTTGAATGCAAAAGAAGGGTATTGAGAGGGTAAATGTCAGATCACAAAATTGTGTCTTTTGACTGGGAGTCTTCAGATAAAATATTTGAAGGTGTTGAAAAATTAGCAAAAGCTGTAAAGACGACAATGGGGCCTTCTGGGCGCAATGTCGTTATTGAAAAAGAAGGACGTCCGCCTCATTTGACTAAGGATGGAGTGACAGTAGCTCAGTCTGTTAATTTAAAAAACAGGTTTGAAAATTTAGGCGCACAAATCGTAAAAGAAGCTGCACAGCAAAGCGCTGAAGTTGCAGGCGATGGTACAACAACATCTACAGTTCTTGCTTATGAGATGTATGCACGAGGACGCCAAATGGTGGCCGCTGGGTTTGATCCAATGAAAATATGTAAAGGTATTCAAGTGGGGTCACAAGCTGTCTCTAGCGTACTTTCTGATATATCTGAGGACATCCGAGATCGGGATGATGTGATCAATGTTGCGACAATATCTGCAAACGGCGACTCTGAAATTGGAACGATGATTGCTGATGCGCTTGATGCTGTAGGTAAAACAGGTGTTGTCACAGTTGAACCGGCTAAAGGATTTGATACTGTCTTAGAAGTCGTTGAAGGTGTAAAGTTTGACAGAGGATACATTTCACCTTATTTCGTCACCGACCAAGATAGACTTCATGCTGCATATTCTAATTGTGAATTATTTGTTACAACACAAAAAATTGACAACATTAAAAAGATCTTACCTGTTTTGGAGCGCGCTCATGAGACACAAAAACCCGTACTGATAGTATGTTCAGATATCGATTCAGAAGTTACTCAAGCTTTGGTTGTGAATAAGTTGAAAGGGACGGTAAACGTCTGTGTTGTAAAGGCACCGTTTTACGGCGACGTTCAGGTTGAAGTGATTAAAGATCTTGCAGCTGTTACAGGAACAAGTGCAGTAAATGCAGGCGACTATGATGAGAATACTGGCACACTTAAAGAGGGGTGGTCTGTAGGAGTTTGCCGAAGGGTTGAAGTTACAAAAACTCATACTTTGTTGGTTGGCTGCACTCCTGATGAGGAAACCGTTCAAAATCGGCTTCGAGTGGTCAATGAAAATCTATCTAGGGTGAATATTGACCCACAAGAAAAAGACTACTATCTATCTAGATCTGCTACACTCACAGGAGCAATTGCTGTAATACGTGTAGGAGGTGCTACTGAAGTTGAAATGCGAGAAAGAAAAGATCGTGTTGACGACGCTGTCAGTGCTACGGTAGCTGCAAACTTAGAAGGAATACTTCCTGGTGGAGGAACAGCACTGGTAAGATCTGTTCATGCAATCAAGAAGCACGAAGTCAAAGGAGATGATAGCTTTAATGCTGGCTTACGAGTGGTTGAAAATGCATGCGAAGCTCCTCTAAGACAAATTGTAAGCAATACAGGTGGATCACCTGAAGTCGTCTTGGAAAAGGTTCTAAGAAACAAGTCAGGCAAAGGGTATGACGCTAGAAACAAGGAATATGTGGATATGCTCGAGGCAGGTATTGTAGATCCTACGAAAGTTGTAAGGTCAGCAATTGAAAATGCTGCTTCAGCTGCATGCAACCTTTTGTCAATTGGTTGCGCTATTGTAGAAGATGATGTAAGAGCTAACGATAAAAAAGATCCAATTTTAACACGTAAACGTGTGTAAAACATCCGAGAGTATGGTAATATTAATTCAGGATTCAACGAGGAATCCTAAAAAACTAGGTCACAATGTGGCACAAGGAGATGTGTTTTATGTCAAATGACAAGTCAACAAATTACACTCGTGACGTCTTGGTACAGATGTCAGATAAACAGCTTGACGATGCAGCCTCAAAGCTTAAGCGTCTAATCAGAGAATCTGAAAAGAAGGTTTCTGCTGGCAAATCTGAAAGCTCTAAAAAAGAGCTGGCTGACGAAAACGACAATTTGAAGACATATGAAGTTGAATTTTGTTATGTTGATGATGAGCGCCAGCGACGACAAAAGTTTAGCAAGCGTAAGTCACAAAACAATCGACGTAACGGCTAATTAAACCTAACTCAACAGGAGGCATGATGTCTGACAATCTGCAACAATTTTTCAAGCAAGTCGGTAAGTCTAAACTTTTAACCCGTGAAGAGGAGGTCGAGCTTTCCAAGAAGATTGAGGAGGGTGATGATCGTGCACGCCAACGCATGATTAATGCCAATCTAAGGCTAGCAATTTCAATTGCAAAGAAATATCAAAACAAAGGATGCGATCTTGAAGATTTGATTCAAGAATCTAGCATTGGATTAATGAAGGCAGTTGACCGGTTTGATTGGCGTCGAGGGTTTAAGTTTAGCACATATGCATGCTGGTGGATTAAGCAGGCTGTTAGGCGTCATGTTGCCAGTCATTCTAGCTCAATCAGACTTCCTTCTTATGCTAAAAATTTGATGTGGAAAATGCGTCAAATGAAGGAAGAATACGAGAAAGAGTTTGGTACGTTACCAACTAACAGTGAGCTAGCTGATCTTTTAGGAGTCTCACTAGATACACTAGAAGCAGTAAATTCATGCGGCTCAACACCAATTTCAATTGACAAACCAGTTCGCTATTCTAACGGTGATACTGGAAGAACAATTGGTGATATTGTTCCAGACACTCAGGCAATCAAGCCGGACGATGTCTTGGATAAACAAAAGCTATGTGTAATTATCCGAAGTGCTTTGTCAACACTTTCAGAGCGTGAAGAAAAAATTATGCGTATGCGATTTGGAATTGAAGAAGACCCTTCAGATCACATGAATTTTCCTATTACCAATAAAGAACTTGTACAGATCAAAGGAGCAAAATAATGAGTATGCCTAAAGGACACAAAAGCGATAATGGTTATGCAACAATTACTTCTATTGAAGGTGCGAAGGATTATCGGTCAATAGCAGAAATCATGACGAAGTCAGGACAAAAGATGAATCATGCAACAGCACGAAATGTATTTCTTCGTGCAATGAAAAAGATTGCGATTCCTCTTCATGAAATGTATGATATGCCTTGTGATGATAACAGTATCATGCGAACTGCACGAGATCCTAGGTTTCAAGAAAGCGTATTTGAAATTATTGCAGAGACAGATGATAACTCAGGATCAATTGATATCTAGGAGAATTGTATGATACCATGGAAAACTTACAGCGATAGGCGCAAAACTTCAATTGAGGATGTTATTAAACATCACAAACTTGAGTCGTATGATGAAGTTTTGTCTCATTTGACGAATATGTTTATTGAAACACCTGACCGGGCTTTGGTTGAAAAAGCATTAAGTCAGAACTCTAAGCCCGTAAAAGGCACAGAAGCTAAAAGTGAACAGTCAAAGACAGTAGAGACTTTAACAGCAAAAAATGACGTTGAAGACTCAAGCGCAGTTTGGCAGGATGGTTTGGATGCAGCATACGAGGCTAATACTTTGAAGCAAAAAACTGGGTCAAGAAAAAAGTCGACTGTCAAAAAGACTTCGACCTCAACCCGAACTAGAAAAAAGCCCGTTCAGAAAAAGTAAGCCATTATCAAAGTGAACAAGATTATATTGAAAATTTGTATGGGTGCAGTAGTTATAAACACTCTATTGTTTTTTGTCAATATGATCTTAGGGCTAAAGGAGATGGCAGCTTTAAATGTAGCCTCAGGCGCCCTATGCTGGGTACCTATTATTATTAATTCTATGAATAAGGAAAAGAATGATGAGTGATTTGGTTAAAGAATTAGTTGATCGATTGACACGAATTGAGAGTGAGCAAAAACTTCTAGCTGAGGACAAAAAGTTTGTAATTGCTGAGTACAAGGACAAGCTAGATGTTAAGGCAGTCCAAGCAGCAATTCGAGTTGCTAAGATTCGTGCCAAGCTAGATACTTCAGATCAAGAGTTTGACAACATTATGAATACTGTTAACGGCAGCCTGTCCCTAAACAATGTAGAGTAGATATCGATGACGTGCAGAACAATACTACAATGGCCAAATAAAAGCTTAGAAGATAAGTCTGAGGAATGCGGTAATATTAGCGACGACATTGTTGAAAACGTAAACGATGTTGTTGACACTCTTAAGGCTTCATTTGGAGTTGGGCTAGCTGCTCCACAAGTTGGTATTAAAAAAAGAATTGTTGCAGTGGCACCATCAGTTGCCGAGATTGAAAACCCTTACCCGCAAGAAGGGTTTGAAGATCACCTTGTCCTTATTGATCCTGTACTTGAAACAAAAGGACATCAGTTCACATGGAACGAAGCATGTCTTTCTGTTCCTTTTGTTAATGCACCTGTCAAAAGATATTCTCAAGTTAGCCTTAGTTTTACTAGCTTAAAAGGTGAAAGAGTAAATCTAGATATCGGCATGCCGCTAGCTGGTATACTTCAGCATGAATGTGATCATTTGGACGGCACTCTTTTTATCGATCGTGCTAGCAGGTTTTTTAAAGAAAAGCTAGTTAAAAAGCTTAACAAGGAAGCACGTATCTTTAAAAAACAAAGAGAAAACGAAAAGCGTCAGTTAATTTTAGAGACACAAGGACCAGGTGCATTGAGAAAATATTTGAGCACACAAGGTGGATCATCTCAAAAGAAGACTACACGAAAAAAGGCTGGCAAGTCTTATGGTAAAAATAAGAAGAGGAAATGAGTCAAGACTTTTATAAAATTTTAGGAGTTGACAGAAACGCCTCACAGGATGATATTAAAAAAGCTTATAGAAAGCTGGCAATGAAATATCATCCTGACAGAAATGCAAACAACCCGTCAGCAGAAGAAAATTTTAAAAAAGTAAGTCAAGCCTACGAAGTCTTAGGCGATCCGCAAAAAAAGTCAGAATACGACAATCCACGACATCAAAACCCTTTTGGTGGAGGATTTGGATTTGATGACATATTTGGTGAGTTTTTTGGAAGACATCACCAAAGAAGAAACAATAGAACAGCAAAAAAAGGAAACAATAAGACTGTAGACATACTTCTTGACATTCACGAATCTGTCAATGGCACAATTAAAAAAGTCAAAATTAAAAGAAGTAAGAAATGTGACCCGTGCAAAGGTACAGGATCTACAAAAACGACATATGACAAAGTATGTGATACGTGTAAAGGTTCAGGAGTGCTTGGTTATAGACAAGGAATGCTTACCATGCAGACACCTTGCAACATATGTCAGGGCTCCGGCAAAATAAAAGTTAATCCCTGCAGAACATGTTCAGGCACAGGTGGGGTCAAAGAAGATCTAAGCGTTAAAATTAGCATTCCCGATGGTGTACACGATGGAAGCCAGCTAAGAATTGGTGAAAAGGGAGACTGGGGTCTGGCAGGATATGGAGATCTTTATGCCAGGATAAGAGTAAAACCTAGTGACCAATATCGAAGAATTGGTGATGACATACACAGTCAAGTCACTTTAAGTCCTTCCGAATGTCTAGGCGGATGTTCTATAGAGTTTCAAACCTTAAGAGGATCGAAAAGCATAGACATACCACCATGTACCGACCCGGGCACCATATTCAGAATTGATAGCTTAGGAGCCAGAAATCTTAAGACGGGAAGGATTGGAAGCCATAACCTTGAGGTATACATGAAGATGCCTGATTCACTAACCAAAGAGCAGCTTGAATGTATTAACAAACTAAGGCATTTAGGATTATAAATTTTCTTCCCTAAAGATACTTTATAGGAATTAGAATTAGTCAAGGATTATCAATATGCATAGAAGGTCACAAATCCTTTTAGAATTAAAGATGCTAGACTTGGGAGTCGTTCCTAACACTTCTCACATGAAAAACGTCGATAAAGAGTTGTCAATGATGACTCCGGAGGATGCTAGAAAAGCTAAGAGAAAGTGGAGGAAGATTTCTAGAAAGGCAACTAAGAATTTCAAGGACAGCAAAAAGATGTCTCCTTCACAAAAGAAGTTAGCTGTTCTTTTAATGCTTAATCGGGAAAGAGATACTTAGACTAGACAAAAGGAGCTGAAAATGGCTGATATTGAAAACTTGGACTTAGCTGTTGTCAAGGCACTAAGTAGATCCAGACTTACAAAAGAAGAAGCTGAAGAAATCGTAAACGCCGATCAAAAATATTTCTTAGTAGACCAGGGCTTAGATTTTGTTCAGTCTCAATCTGTAAAGAAGTGGGCAAAAGAAGAAATTTTACGCCACGATGCTGATAAGGCAACAAATGAGACTAGCCCATTAGAAGAGGGATTAGGTGTACTTGGGACAATTCTTACAGAAGAAGACTTAGGGAGAATGCTTGATTACGGCGAAAATAAGTCAGATTCAAAAGAAGGTCGCATGGCAAAACAAGATCTTTATAAGTTGTCCGAATATTCTGCCAAAATGCATCAGATGCTCGATGATCATGATGATTTGCCTGATTGGTGTCTAAAATACATCTACATCTCCTCATTTGCTGTTTCGAAAGTATATCACTACTTAGACTACAAAATCTTCAGAAAAGACAGCGAATAATTTCATATACGTTAAACACTCATAGCATTCTGTTTTAGAAATAAAATGCTATGAGTAAATTCAAATACATAATTCATGTTTGCGTATTCGCATTATTAATGATGTGTTGCTCTGACAAGACGGCAGAGCAGGCTTCAGGACAAGGCGGTCAGGGCCCAAGATCTGTGTCAGATATTTTTTACGACATAGACATGAGTCCGGACATTCCTATCATTCCTGTAGAAATTCCTGATGCTTACGTCGATCCTTGTTTGAATATAAGCAGTTCCAGTGAGTATTTTTGCGACTGTCAGCCTCAATGTTGTCAAATTCAAATGTGGTATTGTCCCCCTAATGGTCTAAATGTCAACGGTTCCGAAGTTGTAATGAATATATGCGACGACAATTTTGAAGTATGTGATAGAGCCACAAACTTAAATTGTCCTCCCAACGAAATTCTTTCAAGATCACCATGCAGATCTATACAAGATTGTCCGCCAAACCTTGAGAATGATCTGACAATAACAGTTCAATGTGAAATTGAAGGTGAACAAGGCACTCAGGAAATACTATGCACAAAGGGAAATATACAGTATGGGGAATGTGTAATATGTGAGCCCGGTGAAGAAAGATGTAATTATGAGGATGACGACTGTGACGGCCTTGTTGACGAAGATCAGACAAACGCATGTGGGATGTGTGGTCAAGTACCCGCTGATGTCTGTGACGGAATCGACAACGACTGTGACGGCTCTATTGACGAAGAGCTAGTAAGAGAATGTGTAACGGCATGTGAAAGAGGCGTTGAAACGTGCATGGATGGTGCATACAGATCATGCAGTGCAATTCAACCTAGTGAAGAAATTTGCGACGGGGCCGATAATGATTGCGACGGAAATGTTGACGAGCAACTTGAATGTTTGTGTACCATTCAGGATGTCGGAAATCTTCAGCCTTGTAGTGAACCTCCGTTATTATGTGGTCAAGGGTTTAAGACATGCGAATGTACAGATCCTACGTGCACTGAATTTAGAATGACTCAATGCGCTGCAATTTGTGAATATCTTCCTATTGATATTCCTGGGCAATGCGATCCTCTAGTCGGTCTGACGGTGCAGCAAGAAGAATGCAATGCTTTTGACGAAGATTGTGATCAAGAAATAGATGAAAATCTAACACAACCTTGTTATACAGGTGATCCTGATACTTTGTTTGTTGGAGTTTGTTCGCCTGGTGAAGCTTATTGTAACCTAGGCGTGTGGGGTAATGATTTAAACGAAGAATTTCGACCGGGTTTATGCGCAGACGAAGTACTGCCTCAAAGAGAAATTTGTGACGGGGCAGACAATGATTGTGATGGTGAGGTTGACTATGGAGATGAAATCAGAAATACGGATATTTTGTTCATCGTCGACTGGTCTGGATCCATGGACGAAGAAATAGCAGCTGTTAGAATAGCTTTAAATCAATTTGCACAGCAGTTTGCTGCAGAAGAAGCGCTTCAGTGGGGTCTGATTATCGGCCCTAAAGAATCTCCAGGAGGATTTGGAAATCCTGAACTCTTAATAAAAGTCGCTGATATCTCGCCTTTTGATGAATTTTTGCAGTCATTTGCTGCCTTAGGAAACGAAGGCATGGATACAGGAAATGAAATGCTCAAGGACGCCGTTTATTTAGCAATTCAGAATATTACAGGTGCTGCGAACATTGATGTTGATGAAGTGAGATGGAAAATAGACACAGGTTCACAACCTGAAAAAGAAAATTTTGAAATTCAATGGAGAGAGGATTCGGACCGGATTATAATATTGTTCAGCGATGAAGGACCACAAACTTTTTGGATGCCTCCAACAACACCTGATTTACTTTTGCCTGCTTTAAGGGCTGCAATAAGTCTTAAGCTATACGGCTTTGTTGACCAGGGGTGGGAAGGAAACCGATGGGAAGATTATATTCTTGCTGGCGGAGGACAGAGATTTGAACTTACCGCCAATGCAAACGACATGTATAATGATTTGATGTCTATAATTGATCAAGCATGCTTACCAAACGGCAACGAAGCCAATAACAGTGGCGAAGAAACAACCCCGGCCGCTTCTTACGAAGATTACAGTAGTGCAGTTCAAACATATGAGCCAATATACTCTATAGAAAGTCCAAGCATCGACCTACCAACATTTGCAGATGTTTATCAAAGCCTGACACTGTCAAAGTATTATGACTTCAAAATTATGTATTGTCATGATGTACATTAGCAAAACTTGCAGTATCATTAAACATGGCGTTACACAAGAGCAGAATAAATCTAGGTGACTTGATAGTTGATCGGGAATATGGTGTGTGCACTGTTGTTGGTGTTAAAAGAACAGGACACCAATACGAAAGATACTATGAATATGAATTATTGTCGCCGTCAGGCAACGTAATTATCACAGATGAATATGATATTGATATCAACATGGCTAAAAATAAAGATTGTCATGTCAAGCTAAGTGAGAGTTAAAAATGTCAGAACTAGTTCAATATGGTAAATGGATTGATGATTCAATGCACGTTGTATATGAAGACGCAAATCAAAGACGTCAAGAACTGTTTGATCAAAAATTAGAAGGCTTGCAGGTAAAAATCAAAAGAACCTCAGATGGAAAATTTTCTGTAAAGATAAGGACACCGCTTCCTGTCAAGCCTAATAAAACAACCAAGGCAAAAAAGGCACCAACAAAGACAGAATCAAAGTCGACAACAAAGACGCCTTCAACAAAGAGAAAGCCTACACGAAAGTCTTCTAAAAAAAGAAAGTAAGCGTGTGCAAGATTCTTCTAGCTGTGTTATAGTATAAACATAATCTAGGAGGAAATATCATGGCTCGGAAATCACGCGAAGTTCGTTTGGCACAAACCCAAGATCTTATTGAAAAATATGAATCTGCAGGATTGTCAAGTGACAAATCATGTCGTTTTATGCGGGACATGGAGTATCGATTAACTGCCGGCAAAGGCTTGACGACACGTCAAAGAAGCTGGTTAGACCGCCTTATAGACGAAGGCGTTCCATCCCCCAAAAATCCAGAGCTTGTAGCACAGCTTCTAGAAGCTGCTAATCTAGAAGGGATGCAGTCAAAGAAAGATGTCTTAATTGATTTTGCTGGCAAGGTTCGAAAAGGATGGAAGCTTAGTGAAAAGCAGACTAGCTGGATGAACAAAATGCTAGCAGAAGCTGAGGATATTCGAGTCAACGGTGTGTGGACTCCATCTGATGATCTCAAAAACACGTTGAAAATGTGTCTTAAAATTGCAGCAAAACAATCCAGCTGGTACTGGTCCCATCGACCAAGTAGCTCAAAAGCATACAGTAGAGTTCATTGCTACATTAGCGGAGAAACAAATCATATAGACGAGTGGACATGTAATAAGTTTACTAGTTGCTTTTCAAAGACTCTAAAAGAAATCAACGCGCCTAAACATAGTGAAGGTGACATGAGATATGTCGCCACAAGAACAGGAAAAGAAGTAGGAATTGTTACAGGAAGCCCGTTTATAAGTGATCAAGGTGTATTGTGCTATCCTATGCTTGTTTCAGGCACAATGAAAGACACTCCTTCTGATCAAATATACAAGCGTCGCTAATACATTCCACAAATTCAGCCTAATATTAAATCTATACGAAGGGCCTATAGCTCAGTGGTTAGAGCATCCGGCTCATAACCGGTTGGTCCCTGGTTCGAGTCCAGGTGGGCCCACTATATAATTCGGGAATTATGAACCCAAAAAAAGGAAACTTGATTATGACATATCATCTCTTTAAAGACACACTTTCCTTTGATGATGTTCTTTTAGAACCTAAATACTCAAAAATTGAAAGCAGAAAAGAGATTGATATATCGACAAAGCTTCACCTTTTAGAGCCTGGTCTTGAGCTGCCTATCATATCAAGCCCAATGGATACAGTGACGGAAACTGCCATGGCTAATGCAATGTGTGCAGCTGGTGGTTTGGGAATTATACATCGATACAACACTATTGAGCAGCAGGTAGCGTTGGTCGACGCTGCTAAGAAGTTAGGTGCTGTTAATGTAGGTGCTGCTATTGGTGTATCAGGAGATTTCCTAGAAAGGGCTAAGGCGCTTTATGATATCGGTGCCAATGTTCTGTGCATTGATATTGCACACGGGCACCATTCTTTAATGAAAAATGCAATTAAAGAAATCAAGAAAATGCTAGGTGATACTGTCCACATCATGGCAGGAAATGTTGCTACTCTTAGGGCGTTTAATGACTTGGCAGACTGGGGTGCAGATAGTATTCGAGTAGGAATCGGAGGCGGATCCATATGCAGCACAAGGATTATGACAGGACACGGTGTACCGACATTTCAGTCTGTCCTGGATTGTGCAGCCTCTGATAGAAAAGCTGCTCTTATTGCAGATGGAGGAATCAAGACATGCGGCGACATTGCAAAAGCTCTAGCAGCAGGTGCTGACGCTGTAATGTTAGGATCAATGCTTTCAGGCACAGAAGAGACACCAGGTGATACATTTTTTGTTGACGGTGTTAAATACAAAACATACAGAGGAATGGCTTCTAAGGAGGCACAGATTAGCTGGAGAGGACATACATCTTCAGAGGAAGGAGTTTCATCTAAGAGCAGGTTTAAGGGCTCTGTTGACGAAACATTGGAATTGATTAGTAAATCTCTTAGAAGTGCATTTTCGTACTCTGGCTCTACATCCTTAAACGATTTTAGGGCTGGATCATTATTTCTTAAGATTACTCAGTCTGGAATGGCTGAAAGTAAAACACACATTCTACAAAAACAATAACATAAGGAGGTTATAGAATGTCGACAACAACGGGAACAACAGGTACAACAACAACAGGCAACTTTCCATCAACAGGACAGCTGGCACTTAGCGCTGTTGTCGCAGCATTTCAGGCACAGCGTGAAACTGCATTGGCACAGATTAGTCTATTTATTAACAACCCTGCAGGTGTTGCAGATCACAATAATTTTGTAGAAGAGATTCAGGACTGTGTTACTCAGCTGACTCAAGCGACTGCGGCTTTGGCGACTATCCAAAACACTTTTTCATTTGGACAAGCTACGCCAACTTCTCCATCCACTGTCACTACATCAACTACTACGAACGATTCATAGTCAATAGGCTTCTAGGAACATAATTAGCTATATGGCTAAAAAGATCATAGAAGAATGCATTGTCGTCGGAGGCTTAGCCTCCGGCGGACATGTTCTAGGGAAAAACAGAGATAGAAATTATTCGCCTCGTCTTCGAATTGTTCGTGACATTCTAGATGGAGTTGAAGTTGCGTACATACACGACTTAGACACTGGTTATTTGGAAGGAATGAATTCTGCGGGACTAGGAATGGTAAATGCTGCACTTTTAGTCGGTAAAGATGAAAAAGAAGTGAAGGGCAAAATACAGTCTGATGAT
>Ga0181580_10002148_pt1 | contig 15917 bp, 18 predicted proteins | sample 071ome_23_FD_132413 | JGI IMG/M metagenome (GOLD analysis project Ga0181580, IMG submission 132413) | Coastal salt marsh microbial communities from the Groves Creek Marsh, Skidaway Island, Georgia - 071403BT metaG (megahit assembly) | ecosystem: Environmental > Aquatic > Marine > Intertidal... | reverse complement strand
TCTGCTTTGGAAGTTTTTTTTGACCACCACCATGTCTATGATATTTTATTTTTAATTTATTAAATCTTTGTAATTCTATTAGAATTTTCCACCAAAACCCTCTATCTGCTCCTTTTTTAATCTTAAATAAATATTATGCCAATAACCATAGCATCTTGGTAAATCTCTCCAAGAAATACCAGTTCTTAGAATATAGATAGTAGCACTAAATAATTGATAATCACTATAATAGTACAAGGTTTGCAAGCACTAGAGAAGGAGCTTCTTATTATTGGTTTTATTGTAGAATTAAAATAACACAAGAAATTGGGTAAAAACAGCCATAATAACGCCTAAATTATTTAAAATCAGTAATTAGCTAACGAGATCTATAAACAATGACCATCTTAAATATTTTAAGAAGGCCGCAGAGATAAAATAGAGATCGAGCAAGGTTGATTCTTAAAACAATCTGCCCAGAGGGAGACAACTGCCTCAACTTGAGAAGGCTACGACGAAGGTGTACTAGATCTTGAGCCTGGTCTTTTTACAAAAGAACTTCTTCAACATATCCCAACTTCCTCTGGAGTTGAAGTTGGGTGATCAGGATTTGTTCTTCCAGTGGGTCTATTTTCTGGTTTAGTTGTTAGTGGTAGGTGTATTATCCTACGAGATTGCACAGCAGATGCATGAGTACCTAGTAATGCATTTGACATATCCCTCTGTCCTTGAGCTTCTTCCAATCCATCCTGGAGATACTTTAATTCTTGTGCATATAATGCTACTTCTATTTTATTTTCCAAATTTAGAATCCGATCAGACATCTTTTCAAGCCTTTTACTATATAATTTGTCAACTGATTTCTGTTGTTCTAATTCAGCTTTTAATTTTTTAATTTCATTGCCCTGTTCTGCTAATAGAGCTTTTAGAGCATAATTTTCTTTTTTCAGAGCTTCAGTCTGTTCACAAGATTCTTCAGCTTGCGCTCCCTGTTGTTTAAATTGATCTGGTCCCATATCCTACCTAATTTAAGTTTGTAATAACTATAACATAAAAATAAAACTGTGACAAATTAAAACCTAAAAATAGTCACATATCACAGATATAACTAGTGATTCATATAGTTATATTTATGGCTTTTTATTATTATTTTTCTTCTTATCAGGCTATGACATATATTTTCTTGATTTAATATTTTTTTAATTTTGCTAAATTATAAGCAACATATTATTTTTTGCCTTATATCTATTAAAAAACAGCAATTTTTTAATCAACTCTAGGTTTTTGATAATAATTAAGTGTTTTTTACACGCATCTATCCCTTGGCTAACTATAAATTGTAAGAGATATTTTAAAATATATGCAAAATAATTATCAGAAAATTATAAAATAACTCTAATTAATTTTTACTATTTATTAAAAACTAGGGTTTGTCACAAGCCCATTAATATTTAAGGAGCTATAAACCTTAGTAATTATAAGGCAATGATGTTAATTACGACCATAAATAAATTTAATATTTTCTATATATTTTTAGATTCTGCTCCTAGCTTTTTTTAATTATAAATATAAATTCTTAAAAATAGCTCAAAAAAAGCACAATCATTAATAAATATTTAACCAATTTCTTTAATTTTATTTGTTGGTTTGGTGGTGGGTATATCGCTGGGCAGAAAACTATTATCTTTACCAGCACCTTGTTCTTCAGTAACTCCCTTCATTTTTGCTCCAACTATTTCTTTAACTTTCTCAGGCAAACCCTGATTAGGTTCAACAATCGATCCATGAGAGCCAACAACTTTATTAGTTGTTTTTTTAGTCTCATCACCACGGTCAGAAGAATTTAATAAAAATTCTAACCTTTTATCACGAGAAAAATCTCTTGCTACCTCTTTCATCATTTCACGGCCTAAACAAAACTCAAGCCCGACTGGCTTACCATTTTCAACACGCTCTACAATTTTTACGCCTATTGTTTTTAATGCTATAAGTAAATCCGTTAAGAAATCAGGATCAGCATCCCTGCTGGTCACAAGGCACCTAACGCCAATAGCTGGTTTATTAGTTAGTCTTAAATCAACAAGATTAGAAGGTGTTTTGTTATGGTGCTTTAGAACTTGATTTAGTAACTCACAATCTTCCTTAAATTCTTCAGGAGTTTTGGGTTTTTTTTGCTTTCTCTTAAAAACACTATCTATATCGGGATGAGGTCTTTGATTAAATCCATTAACACCAGCTATCTCTTCAGCCTGTTTAATAAAGAGCTCTAATTTCTCTCTAAAAGGCTTAACAGATTTTCCTATGCCTTGAACAATCTTTTTAGCAGATCCTGATATTTGTTTTTGTAATTTTGATGGCCCTTCACTGCTCTCAGAGTTACCTTTACCATTTAGTCCTATAGATTCTAAATAACGTTCGATCGATTCTCTATCTTTTTCAGCCATTTCTTTTATAAACTCCTCCGAGAAAAACCTAAGTCTTCTAGTAACAACATCTTTTTCTAGATTACTGGGGGGTTTTTTTTTATCGAATTTTATAGTTTTTTCTGCCCCTAATCTAACTCCATTTTTTTCTGCCCCTAATCTAACTCCTGTATTTTCTTTAGTTTCTTTTGCCCCTAATGTAACTTCTGTATTTTTTAAAATCGATTTAGGTCCTTCTTTTTTTCTCTGAGATATCTTAATTTCCTGAGATATCTCACTTACCTTTGTATCTATTTTAGCGCTCATGTCTCTTACCTATTTTATTGTTATCATACAAACAGATTATAGCATAAAAATGGATAAAAAAAAGAGTTTTATTGAGTTATCTTGTGATAATTATGCTAGTTTCTTTTCTAATCAATAAAATTTTATATTAGATAAGAGCATAAAATATAATAATTTATTATTAACTAAATATTAGCGCTAGCAAATACCTAAACAAGAGGGTTGCCTAGTTCGGGAAGTAGCAGAGCATGATTCTTCTATGATTTTATTAATTTTTTCTTTTATTAGGCCGCGATGTTCTTCTGGCAAATCATGAAAATCCTTTTCTGGCCATGCATATGCGTAAATTTTTTCTTGTAAAGCTGGAACTGGAATAAAAATATCTCTGATTAGAGAATTTTTTCCTAATTCTTCATGATCAGCCATAGCAAGGGCTAATTGTAGATCTCTACATTCTTTTAATGACTCAATTTCGTCTTTTGCAATAGAATCTGCAATCACATCAAGAAATCTTTGATATAAATCATCTCCTTTATTTTTAGCAATATCAAGGGATGTATGTTGTAAACTATTTTTTTTCTTAAAATCTGCCCCTGCCTTTATTAATAATTTTAGAATTTTAATATAAGGTTCTATTCTTATCCTTGCAGCATTTGTGATGACTCCGTTACTACTCATATTAATTTCTGCTGCTAAATGTAAGGCTGTGCTTCGAGAATTATCTTCTGCATCAATATCAGCTCCTGCTTTTATTAATGCTGCTTCAGCTTTAACATTACCTACCATAGCTGCTAAATGTAAAGCTGTTCTACCAGAACTATCTTTTGCATCAATATCAGCTCCTGCTTTTATTAATAATTGTAAATAAGTTCGATCATTATGAAAAACTGCATAATGCAATTCTGTATATCCACCAATATAAATTTTATTAAGATCAATGTTTAAAGCTTTTACAATTAATCTACAAAATTTTTTGTTAAAATCTTTCATAAATATAGCTCTTAATAAGTTTTTAGCATTGGCTTGATCATATCACAAATAAGAGTTTTCAGCAAGATTGCTATAACAAGTTAAAATTTACTAAAAATAAATCTGTATAAAATAGCTATTTTTATTAAAAGCTAGAGATAAAATTTAAGCAATAAATATAAGAATTTTAAAATGAAAAATATAATTTTAGAGAAAGCAACATTAAATATAATAAAAGGAAAAGAAAAAGAATTTGAAAAAAACTTTCTCAAGGCAGAAAAATTTATCAAAAAAGCCAAAGGTTATATAAGTCATGAATTACATAAATCAGCTAAATATGAAAATATTTATCTTTTATTAGTTAAGTGGCAAACTATTAAAGATCATCAAGAAGGTTTTAGAAATTCAGCAGATTATCAAGAATGGAAAAAATTATTACATCATTTCTATAACCCTTTTCCAGAAGTAAAATATTTTGAATTAATTAGTTAAAGCCTAGTTATTTTTTTTGCTAATTTAGGCTTCCTTGCTATGACTACCATCACAAAATGGTTGTTTGCTACTATAGCCACAGCTACACCAAGCATAAATTTTTCCTTCTTCTACAGCTATTTTAAAAGGTTTATTTTGAGTTGTTTTAGACATAATAAAAATTAAATTTTCTTATATTTAAATTTAAAAATTTTAAAAAGGAATTTTTTTATAAAAAAACCCCAGTCTTTTGGACTGAGGTTTTTAATTTTATTAATAATTAAAATTATTAAATATTACATCATACCAGGCATTCCTCCCATACCAGGCATTCCTCCCATGCCTCCCATAGGAGCTCCGCCTGCAGAGTCGTCATTTGCTGGGTCTTCAGCAACTAACGCTTCTGTAGTAACTAATAATGAAGCAACTGATGCAGCATCCTGAATAGCAGCTCTTACAACTTTGGCAGGGTCAATTATTCCTGCTTTAATTAAATCGCAATATTCACCATTTTGCGCATCATAACCAAAAGATTCTGAATCATTTTCAAGAACTTTATTAGCTACAACTGCGCCGTCAACACCTGCATTTTCTGCAATTTGTCTAATTGGAGATTGTAAAGCTTTTTTAACAATCGCAATACCAGCATTCTGATCTTCATTAGCTCCTTTTAAACCATCTAATGCTTTAGAAGCTCTAAGAAGTGTGCAACCACCACCAGCAACTACTCCTTCTTCCAAAGCAGCAATTACAGCGCATTTTGCATCTTCTACGCGATCTTTCTTTTCTTTAACTTCAACTTCAGTAGCTCCACCAACTCTTAATATAGCTACACCACCTGATAATTTAGCAAGTCTTTCTTGAAGTTTTTCTTTATCATAATCAGAGCTAGATTCTTCAATTTGAGCTTTAATTTGAGTGCATCTTGATTTAATATCAGCATCGCTTCCTGCTCCATCAACAATTGTTGTTTCTTCTTTAGAAATAATAACTCTTTTCGCAGTTCCAAGCATTTCAACAGTTGTGTTTTCAAGCTTATGACCAACTTCTTCAGAGATAATTTGACCTTGAGTCAAAATAGCAAGATCTTCAAGCATTGCTTTTCTTCTATCACCAAAACCTGGTGCCTTAACCGCACATACTTTTAAACCACCTCTTAATTTATTAACAACTAAAGCAGCTAAAGCTTCACCTTCAACATCTTCAGCAATAATTAATAATGGACGTGAAGATTGAACAATTGCTTCAAGTAATGATACAATTTGTTGTAAATTAGAGATTTTTTTATCAACTATTAAGATATAAGGATCATCTAATTCGACAGTCATTTTATCTGCATTAGTTACAAAATAAGGAGATAAATAACCACGGTCAAAATTCATTCCTTCTACAACATCAACTTCGAAATCTAAACTTTTAGCTTCTTCAACAGTTATAGGGCTATCTTTACCTACTTTATGAATTGCTTCTGCAATTTTATTACCAATTTCTGCATCACCATTAGCTGAAATTGTAGCTACTTGAGCGATTTCATCTTTACCAGATACAGTTTTAGATCTTTGTTTAATTTCATCAACAATTTTGCTAACAGCAAGATCAATTCCTCTTTTAAGATCCATAGGATTCATTCCAGCTGCAACTGCTTTTGTACCTTCACGTACTAAGCTTTGTGCTAAAACTGTAGAAGTAGTAGTTCCATCACCAGCTACATCATTAGTTTTATTTGCAACTTCACGAATCATTTGTGCTCCCATATTTTGGAAAGGACATTTGATTTCTATTTCTTTAGCAACTGTAACTCCATCTTTAGTAATTTTAGATGGTCCAAAGCTTGCTGGTAAGATTACATTTCTACCTTTTGGTCCAAGTGTAACTTTTACAACATTTGCTAATATATCAACACCCTCTACTAGAGATTTTCTAGCTTCATTGTTAAATTGAATGATTTTAGCCATTTTAATACCTTTTGTTAATTATTTTATTCTTCAAATACTGCTAAGATGTCTGATTCTTTCATCACTAATAGCTCTTGGCCATCTAAAGTGATTTCAGTTCCTCCCCATTTAGCAAATAATATTTTATCACCAACTTTTATTTCCATTGGAATTACTGAGCCATCTTCTTTCAAAGCGCCTTTTCCAACAGCCACAACTTCTCCTTGTTGTGGTTTTTCTTGTGCTGAGTCGGGTAATATTATCCCGCCAGCAGTTTTTTCTTCTGATTCAGTTCTTTTAACTAAAACTCTATCATGTAATGGTTTTACTGAAGCCATTTTGTCCTCAAATTTATTAAGTTAAACAATATTTATCTTCCTATATAGTAACAATAAAAAGCTTTTCAAGGGTAAAAGTAACTTTTTTTATTACGGCGTTACTATAAATTATTTTAAAAATTCTCTTACATCAGTAAGATGCCCTGTTATAGCAGCAGATGCTGCCATTTCTGGGCTCATTAAATGAGTTCTTCCTCCTCTTCCTTGTCTGCCTTCAAAATTTCTATTTGAAGTAGATGCACATCTTTCTTCAGATGAAAGCCTATCAGCATTCATAGCTAAACACATTGAACAACCAGGTTCGCGCCAATCAAAACCTGCTGCAATGAAAATCTTATCCAATCCTTCATTTTCAGCTTGCTCTTTAACTAAACCCGAACCAGGAACAATCATTGCATAAACATTTTTATTAACTTTATGACCTTCAACCAAGGCAGCTACTGCTCTTAAATCTTCAATGCGTGAATTAGTACATGAACCAATAAAAACCTTATCTATTTTTATATCAGTAATTTTTGTACCAGCTTGTAAACCCATATAATTTAAAGCTCTATTCTTGGTAGCTATTTTGTCTGAATCAGTTTCAGTAAGCTCAGGATTAGGAACGCTACCAGTAATTTCCACTACATCTTCAGGGCTTGTGCCCCATGTAACTAAAGGAGCTATGTCGGCAATATCTATTGTTACTATTTTATCAAATTTAGCATCATCATCTGAACGTAAATTCTGCCAATTTTCTACTGCTTTTTCAAATAATTCTCCTTTTGGAGCAAATTTTCTGCCTTTTAGATAATTAAAACTGGTTTGATCTGGAGCAATCAGGCCAGCTCTTGCTCCTGCCTCAATAGACATATTGCAAATAGTCATTCTCTCTTCCATTGACATATTTCTAATTGCCTCACCGCAATATTCAATTACATATCCAGTTCCGCCTGCAGTTCCCAGCTTTTTTATTATAGCTAAAATTATATCTTTAGCAGTTATATAGCTTGGCTTTTTACCAATAATTTCAACTTTTAGGTTTTTAGCCTTATTTTGCCTTAAAGTTTGGGTAGCCATAACATGCTCTACCTCGCTTGTGCCTATTCCAAATGCCAAAGCTCCAAATGCTCCATGGGTAGAAGTATGTGAATCACCACAAACTAATGTAGTGCCAGGTAAAGTAAAGCCTTGCTCTGGCCCAACAACATGGACTATTCCTTGTCTTTTATCTTGGAGGTCAAAATATTTTAAACCAAATTCTTGGCAGTTCTTCTCTAATGTTTCAACTTGGATTCTTGATGTTTCATCTTCAATACCAGCAGCTCTATTAAGAGTCGGTACATTATGGTCTGCAACAGCTAAGATGGTTTCTGGCCTTCTAATTTTGCGCTTTTCTATTCTTAGAGATTCAAAAGCTTGTGGGCTAGTAACTTCGTGAATTAAATGCCTATCTATATATATAAGGTTGTTATCCGGTTCATCTGAAACTAAATGATTATTCCAGATTTTGTCATATAAAGTAGTGCCACTCATTTTTGCTTAAAATCTAATTAAAACTAATTAGTTTCATTTTTAGCAGGCTCAGCTTTAGCTGCAACTGGTTTATCTTCTATTTTTGCTTTAGCTTGCTCTTTACTTACAGATTTAACCTTTGCTTTTTCAGTTTTTTTAGTAGAAGTAAATTCCTTTTTTTCTTGGATCCTTGCTGCTTTACCGCGTAATTCACGCATATAATATAATTTAGCTCTTCTAACTATACCTTTTTTAAGAACCTCTATAGAAGCTATTTTAGGAGAATATAAAGGGAATTTTCTTTCAACTCCTTCACCATTAGATATTTTTCTAACAGTAAAAGTTGAATTAATTGAATCACCTGATCTAGCTATACATAAGCCTTGGAAATATTGCAGTCTTTCTGTTTTACCCTCAATAATTTTTACACCAACTTTTAATGTATCACCAGGACGAAATTCAGGAAGTTTTTTGTCTTTTACAAGATCTTTTATTTGTTCAGCCTGAAATTTTTTGATAAAATTCATTTTATTTACCTTTATTCTTCAAATATTTATTCCACAAATCGGGCCTAACTATTTGAGTATGATTTTCACTCATTTTTAAACGCCAATCCGCGATTTTTTTATGGTTGCCGCTAAGCAACTCCTCTGGGACTTCTCTAGATTGCCAGGAGGCGGGTCTAGTATATAAAGGATATTCAAGCAAATTCTCATAATCACTACCAACAGCAAAGCTTTCTTCTTCAATAGAAGCGGGGTTACCAAGCACCCCAGGCAAAGTTCTTATAAAAGAATCAAGAAAAGCATAAATTGCGATTTCTCCGCCTGTTAATATGTAATCTCCTATACTAAATAGAGAGATATTATAATGATCAATTACTCTTTGATCTAACCCTTCATATCTTCCAGAGACAAACATCATATTGTTATATTTCGCAAATTCAACTATTTTTTTTTGTGTTAATAGCTCTCCTCTTGGGCTTGGATAGAAAATTTGATAATTTTCTGGTTTGCCAGATGCTGCAGCTTCAATAGCATCAGCCATTACATCTGGTTTGATAACCATGCCATTACCGCCTCCATATGGCTCATCATCAACCTTATTATGCTTGTTATTGGCAAATTTTCTTAAGTTAAAAACCTCTAATTTCCATAGATTTTTATTATGAGCTGCTCCCAAGATGGAAGCACCAAGTGGGCCTGGAAACATATCTGGAAATAAAGTAATGATTTTAATATTTAACATAAATTTTTTGTAAATAATTTTAGATTATTTCCGGATCGGTAAAAATAATAGTTTTATTAGCAAGATCTACAGAGCTAAAAATTTCTGATTTAAAAGGAAAGTCAACTAATTGGCCATTGTTAAATTTTATGGTTATAATATCGCCTGCGCCAAAATTTTCCATATTGGTTATTTTGCCAATAACCTTGCCCTCATTATTTAATATTGCGATATCAAGTAAATCATCAATATAATATTCATCCTTATCTTTAATTTCAGGGAATTCATCTCTTGCGATATAGATTATTTTACCTTTTAAAGATAAGGCTTTGTCTCTATTATCGCAGTTTGAAATTTTAAAAATAGCGACATCTTTAACCTTGCCGCGAATAACGGGATTTATGATGTTTGAATCAAGATAGTAGTTTTTATAAGAAAAAGGATCAAATTCTTTATTAGTAAATTTAACCTTAAACTCTCCAGCAATACCATGCGGCTGGGTTATTACAGCGATTTTAACTAGCTGCTTCGGTTTTGTCACCTTCTTCTGCTTTATCTTCTGCTACTTCGCTTGGCTTTTCAGCTTCCGCTGGTTGCTCTTCAGGAGCTGCTGCGCTTTCATTTTCAGCAGGCTTTTCAGCTTCCGCTGGTTGCTCTTCAGGAGCTGCTGCGCTTTCATTTTCAGCAGGCTTTTCAGCTTCCGCTGGTTGCTCTTCAGGAGCTGCTGCGCTTTCATTTTTAGCAGGCTGTTCAGCTTGAGCTTCTTGTGCTTTTACTTCCTCTTCAGCTTTTTTAGCTTCCTCTGCTTCCTTCTTAGCCTTATCTTCAGCTTCTTTTTTAGCTTTTGCTATTTTTTCGGCTTTTATTTTTTCTCTTTCATCCTTAGATTTAGGGAAAGCTGCAGGTAAATATTTTTCAACATTTTTAAAGCCATTATCCCATAAAAATACAGCAACTTTTTCTGAAGGGCTTGCTCCAGTGTTAAGCCAATATTCTACTCTTTCTTTTTTAAATTGAAATCTATCTTTATTGTCGCTAGCAAGCATTGGATTATATGTTCCAATTTTTTCAATGAAGTTACCATCTCTTGGAGATCTTTTATCAGTAACAACTAATCTGTAGAAAGGTTTCTTTTTTGAACCTCCTCTTGCAAGTCTTATGCGTGTAGCCATAAATTTCTGTAGAATTTTTAAATTTTGTTAATAGGGTGTGAAAATATATGGCTTGTTTTAGAAAAAGCAAGTAAAAACTTGTAAAACAAATAAGCTAAAGCTATTAATTAGCTTAATTTTAAAAGAATTTTTCAAAAATGACTCAAATAAAAGTAAGATTTGCTCCATCACCAACTGGAATGCTCCATATAGGCGGTGCAAGAACTGCATTATTTAACTATCTATTTGCAAAACATAATAATGGCCAGTTCTTATTGCGCATTGAAGATACTGACAAAGCAAGATCAACAGAGGCAGCTAAAGAAGAAATTCTAACTAGTTTAAATTGGCTAGGCTTAAAGCATGATTCAGAAATAATCTATCAATCTGCACGCATTGAAAGACATGTAGAAATAGTAAATAAATTACTAAAAACAGGCCATGCTTATCACTGTTATGCAAGTAAAGAAGAGCTTGATAAAGCAAGGGAAGAGGCTAAAGAAAAGAAAATAAGCTATAAATATAATAATTATTGGCGCGAACCAGCTGGCAAGGAAATGCCAAAAAACATCAAGCCAGTTGTAAGAATTAAAGCGCCTCTTACAGGAGAAACAAAATTCAAAGATTTGGTACAAGGAGATATTAAAGTAGCCAATCAAGAAATTGAAGATTTTGTAATATTAAGAAGTGATGGCACCCCAACTTACATGCTTGCTGTTATGGTGGATGATTATGATATGGGAGTAAGCCACATAATTAGAGGCGATGATCATTTAGCAAATACGCCAAAACAAATAATTCTTTATAACGCTCTGGGAGTAGAGGCGCCAATTTTTGCGCATATTCCTTTAATATATGGGAGTGATGGTAAAAAGCTTTCTAAAAGACATGGTGCTACTGCTTTATCAGAATTTAAAAATCTTGGTTATTTACCAGAAGCGCTAAGAAATTATTTACTTAGACTTGGTTTTGCCAAAGGGGATGCTGAAATTATCTCAGATGCTGAAGCTGTAAAATGGTTTGATTTTAGCAATGTTGGCAAATCGCCAGCTAGATTTGATTTTAAAAAATTAGATTTCTTAAATTCGCATTATTTACAGGAAAAAAATAATAGTGATTTGCTGGAAATAATTACTAGCCATTATCAAGATTTAACATCTTTAGAAATAACCAGAATTAGCAATTTACTAGATGAGTTAAAGGCAAGAGCTCAAAATATTAATCAGTTTAAAGAATCAATTTTATTTTTAAGAGAAGCTTTTAAAGCCAAAGAATCTCTTACAGAAAAAGCCGCGTCTGACTTAAATAAAATATCATCTTTGCAACAAGATGTTATTTTATTCATTGAGTCTCAAAATGATTTTAGTCATGATTCTTTATATTCAGCTTGCAAAATATTTGCAGAGAAAGCAGATCTTAAAATGAAAAACATAGCAGGCTTCATAAGAATTGCTCTTACAGCATCACATATCTCTCCAAGCATATTTTCAATTATGGAAGTTCTTGGTAAAGAGGAAGTATTAAATAGATTAAAAAATATTATTTAAAAATTAGCAATAAATTGCCAATGCCTAAATTTTTAAAATATATATTAATATCTCCTTTAATTATTTATCGTTATTTTATATCTCCTTTATATCCTCCATGTTGTAAATTTGTGCCAAGTTGCTCTAGCTATGCCTTGGAAGCCTATCAAAATTACAATATTTTTAAAGCTAGTTGGTTGGTTTTTAAGAGGCTTATAAAATGCCATCCATTTTCAAAAGGCGGCTTTGATCCGCTTCCTAAGAAAACTAAATAGCTTTAACTCCTAATTTTTCAAATAATTCTAAATCTTGATTTTCTTTAGGATTATTTTGAGTTAAAAGTTTTTCACCATAAAAAATTGAGTTTGCACCAGCTAAAAAACACATTGTCTGAGCTTCTTCGCTCATATTTTGTCTGCCAGCAGAAAGTCTCACAAAAGCATCTGGAAACATAATACGGGTCACCGCAATAGTTCTAACAAATTCAAAAACATCAAAATCTTTAGCATCTTCAAGAGGTGTCCCAGATATTTTTTCTAACAAGTTAATAGGAATAGATTTTGGTGATTTATCTAATTTATTAAGAGTTAAAAGCATTTTTATACGGTCAGTTCTGGTTTCCCCCATACCAATTATACCGCCTGAGCAAATATTTATATTGTTTTTTGCAATATTTTCTAATGTATCTAAACGATCTTGATAATTACGAGTTGTAATAATTTTTTCATAAAATTCTTCTGATGAATCAATATTGTGATTGTAAAAATCTAAGCCAGCTTTTTTTAGTTTTAAAGCCTGAGCATCGGTAATCATCCCTAAGGTCATGCAGGTTTCTACTCCGGTTTCTTTAACTTTTTCAACAATATCACAAATTTTGCTAACATCGCGATCATGTAAATTACGCCAAGCTGCCCCCATACAAAAGCGTGAAGCTCCATTTTTTTTTGCTTTTTTTGCAGCTTCCACAATTAAAGAAACATCCATAAGATCTTCTTTTTCAAGGCCTGTATCATAATGTGCAGATTGCGGGCAATAAGAGCAATTTTCTGGGCATCCTCCTGTTTTAATACTAAGTAATGTAGAGATTTGAACTTGATTGGGATCAAAAAATTTTCTGTGAGTTTGTTGGGCATAAAAAATTAGATCATTAAAAGGCAAAGAAAATAAACTAGATACTTCAGATAATTGCCAATCTTTTCTAATAGCACCAATCTCAAAATTAATAATTTGCTTAGTCATAAAAATTATATAGAATGCAGCCTTTTAATAACTAAGTTTTAGTATAATGACAAGCTTAGATTTATTTTGTGATAGTAAAATTAAAGAATTAGAGGAAAAAAATAGCCTAAGATCACTTAAAGAGGCCAAATTTTTAGATGCTAATTACATTAAAATAAATAATAAAAAATATCTTAATTTTGCCAGTAATGATTATTTTGCTATGGCTAATAATAAATTAGTCAAAGCTCATGCTATAAAAGCAATAAAGCAATATGGAGTTGGTGGAACTTCATCAAGGTTAATTTCAGGTAATCATCACTATTATAAAATTTTAGAAGAAAAAATTGCTAAAATAAAAAATACCGAGTCAGCCTTAATATTTGGTAGTGGTTTTTTAACTTCGGCCGGAATTTTACAAGCACTTATAGATAAAGATGATTTAATAATTGCTGATAAATTCATCCATGCTTCGCTTTTAGATGGTGCTAAATTAACTAAAGCTCAATTAAAGCGTTTTAATCATAATGATTTGGAGCATTTAGAATATATCTTAAATAATAATAGTAAAAATTATAAAAAAATAATTATTATTAGCGAAACTATTTTCTCAATGGATGGTGATCAAGCGGATCTTAAATCAATGCTCAAAATAGCTAAGAAATATCAAGCTTATTTATTAGCAGATGATGCTCATGGTTTTGGAGTTGTTGCATCTGATCTCAAAGATGAATCCTATATTCAAATGGGTACTTTATCAAAAGCTATTGGCTCTTATGGAGGTTATGTGGCTGGCTCTAAAAAGCTAATTGATTATTTAGCTTCTAGCGCAAGAAGTTTGATTTACACTACATCTTTACCCATCCCAGTTATGGCAGCTGCATGCAAGGCAATTGATTTAATTGTAAAAAAAGATAAATATAAAGTTCTTTTAGATAAAAATATAAATTTATTTGCAGAAAATTCTGGTTTAAAAAATAATAAAAGCCCTATTTTTATAAAAGAGTTTAAAAATATAAAAGCTGCAGAAAAAGCTCATTCCCTTATTTTAAAAAAAGGTTTTTACACTGCTTTTATCAGGCCCCCAACTGCCAAAACAGCAAGAATAAGGATAAGTTTAAATTCTTTGCATAAAAAAAGAGATGTTAAGAATTTAGCATTATTATTAAAGTCTCTTTAGTGTCTCAAAATCTATTAGCAAAAAATGTTCAAACATTTTATAAAAACATTAAAACAATTTTTTTGTTACGAGGTGGCAGATGGTTCAGATGCAGATCATCAAGATCCGGGAAGTAGTAGAGGAAATATTAGCTTGAACAAAGTCATTGACTTACCTGAATTACACTCTGCTATTTTGAATAAAGATTATGAAGAAGTAACAGCTTTGTTAGATGAAGGCCATAATCCTACAGAGCTTCGTAACGGTTTATCAGCTATTGATATAGCGATAAGAGCACAAGATGAAACACGCATAATGATATTTATAAATCATGGTTATGCAGAGCATATACAAGGCTTAATAACAGCTAGAACAGCTATTATTTATAATTTTACCCTCGATCAGCAAAAAATATTTGCTGATGCAATAAATGAAAATATAACTATAGCGCCAAACAAATCTGGATTTTGCTTAGCTAGGTAAAATATGCTATAATCTTTGAAAGAATTTAATATTTAAAGGTTAGTTATACGAGATATATGAGAGGGCTTTTAGAGCGTATAACAAGGGAGCATGAAAGAGATGATCAAAGTGCCGGTCGTGATCCTAATCTTCATCATCCATTAGAAGTTGTTGTTAGAATTAATTTTCATCAAACTAGCGCTGAGGAAATGCAAGATTTATATGAAGAAGGGTTGCCAAACCAAGAAGGTTCCTATTTATCTAATTTTAGAGGAGGAAATGCTGTTTTAAATAAAATAACATCTGGGGAAGCAGAAGCTGCAATATTTCTATTATATCACGGTTTTAATCCGCATAGGAAAGCTTTTTCTTATGGTGAAACTAGTCTTTCGGATTGGATAAAATCCTGTCAAAAATATATAAAAGATTTAACTAATGAAGAAGGTTGTAATGATATACTTAATGCCCTTGATTTTGCAGAAAGAAGATTTTCTGCAATAGATGCTATAAATAAAGGTGATGCAGCAGGATTAAAAGATTTACTACAGAGTTTTGTTAATAAACAAGTTAAATTTAAAATAAACACAAAAGAAGTTACAAGAAATGAGATTGATCTCGTGCAAAAAGATTTTCTGAAAGAAGCAATTTACAAAAACCCTAGAATGATTGTTGTTTTGTTAGAAAATGGTATTGATAAAGATGCTGAAATTAAATATTCCATAGGAAATAAGATAAGTATTTTAGATTTTTTAATAAAAAAGCAAAGATGGTTCAAAGATGATAAAGATGTAATGAAATATATAAACAATTTAAAAGATCAAAAAGTTAATTGGGTTGCAGCAGTTAAAAATGGCAAGGCTCCAGCTACTATAGAGTTTGTTTAATATAGAGGTTTAATTTATTGGTAATATTAGAAAATAGCTTTTTTTGCTAATATCGCTAATTTTGCATTATGCTCAAAAATTTCTTATACCCCTTTAATTATTGCTCCTTAATATAATTGCGTTATTTAGATAAATTCACAATCAATATGAGAAGCTCTTTATTTTATCTATAAAAAATGGAAAAACACAGCTTATGCTAGTATCGTCTAAAAGCAAAAAAAGCACTGGCAAATTAGATTATTTAAGAATATGATAATGGCAATTTTTTAAATAATTATATTGTGGAAAATATTGTTTATAGCTATTTACCAGTATTAATTTTCATAGCTTTTGCTGTTGCAATTGCTTTTGCTCTTTTAGCTATACCATTTATTGCGGCTCCTAGAAAAACAGATGC
>Ga0181580_10002147_pt1 | contig 15919 bp, 16 predicted proteins | sample 071ome_23_FD_132413 | JGI IMG/M metagenome (GOLD analysis project Ga0181580, IMG submission 132413) | Coastal salt marsh microbial communities from the Groves Creek Marsh, Skidaway Island, Georgia - 071403BT metaG (megahit assembly) | ecosystem: Environmental > Aquatic > Marine > Intertidal... | reverse complement strand
TGATGCTCCTGGCCAAACCAGGTAGGTTCGCCGACCTGGCAGATCCAGATAACGAAACCGATTTTAAGGAATTTCTTCTTCAAAAATATGGTCTCAACGACCGTCTGTGTGAGACCGCGGTCTTGGCAGCCAGGGTGCTGAATAAGGAGGCCATGACTGACAACACGATGATGTGGGAAAAGCGTGATGATGGGGGACGTTTCTACTACGACAACAATCACCTCATCGTCTGTGACTTCTACCGCCTTTGTCTATACCGGGTCATGGATCCAGGTATGCCGCCAATGGATCCTGTCTCGCAAAAGGTGCGTTCGTCGAAGGAGGACATGCAGAAGACTCTCGGCGAACGCGTGGAGATACTCGTCTACAACCTAGAAAAGTGGCGCTGGTATGCAAAGACTGCGAAACAGTTCGAAGGCAATCTTAAGAAGATGGAGAAGAAGTTCGCGGAAGCTGATGCGGAGGCGAAAGCTGATGCGGAGGCGAAAACAAACGCCTTCGCGCAGGCGGATGCAGAGGCGAAAGCATTTACGAAAGTCTTTCCCTTTAAGAACGCGTATGCGGAGGCGAAGACAAAGGCATTGGAAGAGGCGAAGATGGACGCGGAAGAGTTCGCAGAGGTGGAGGCAAACAAATCTGCACTGATTTTGATGGAGTACCAAGACCTGGCCGACAAAATGAACAAGAAAGCGATGAAGCACTTTGTGGCCGCGCTGTCCGTTGCGACCACGAAAGAGAAGTCGTACGCGGAGTTGCATGCAGAGGCGATGGCGAAGTGGAAGAACAGCCATTGACGGATCATACACGCGAACAGACAAAAATTTTTTTTACCGCCCAAATTTTATCATATGGAGATGCTTCAAGTAGTAGTTTATCACCTGTTTCAAGTAGTTTTTTTTCATTTTGAGAAAATTTAAGAAATGTTCCGTGTAATATAAATTAGCATTTTTTTAAAGTTAAAAAAATTTTATATTATACTAATTATTTTAATCAGTAGTATCATCTAAGCGTGTAATATATCGTTTAGCAAATGTAGATTTCATAAAATATTCTTCAGGTGTAGTCTTTAAAGCATCAACAATATTAGTGCGTTCTGATACTCTCATATCAACATATTTTTTGAAAGAATTAACAGTTTCAATAATAAAGTTAATTTCTTGTGTTAATTCTTTCAACATATTTTTTGAAAGAATTAACAGTTTCAATAATAAAGTTAATTTCTTGTGTTAATTCTTTAATTAATAGTTCTACTACTAATATATTGTTGTTTTAATGGTATATTAAAAGTACGCATCTTATTACAAATATCAACTACATATTTTCTGGCTATTTGCTATTGTAATTCAATAGGAAAACGTTCTTCAAACATTTTTAATAAATTATAAGATGATAGAGTATAAAGGTTATATATATATTATGGCATTTTTTATATAGCTATAAATAATAAATTATATAATAATAATAAATAATAAATAATTAATAAATTATATAATAATAAATTATATAATAATAATAAATAATAAATAAATTATATAATAATAAATTATATAATAATAAATCTATGCCTACAATGCCTAAATTATTTAGGAATCCATTTAAAGGAACAAGAAGTTCTCAAAAAAAACCATCTCAAAACGCAAAATCAAAAACAAAATCACAAGAAAACACCAAAACACAACAAAAACAAAAATCATCAGGAGCATCAAAATCACCAAAATCACCAAAATCACTAAAACCATCAGGAGCATCAGGATCATCAAATTTAGGAACACCATATGGGTACACTGATATGCATATGCCACAGACGATCAAAGAAGTATTCGATCTGACTGTGCAAATGTTACAACAACGTAAAGAGTGGGATGATGCAATAAAAGAAGCAGAACGTTCGGATGTGGAAGCACGCTGTCGTGCTGTAGAAAATGAGCTTCGATTACAGAAAACTATTTTTATGAAATGCGGTTTTATAGCACATAAGAAAAAGCTGCTCAATATGCTATACCAGAAGGTAATGGGGGACGAAAAAACAGAAAACGGGGAAGCGTACGAAACCCTTTTGGAATATATCAAAATGGTGAACCCCAAATTGTCGCAGTATCCAGGGCCAGGTAGTCACCTAAACCTTGAGGAATGGTTATCCTCACACCCATTCCACCGTGCGTTGACTCGTGCGCGCGACTTAGCAGTAGCACAGAGTAACAAAGAGAGGGCAATACGGTTGGAAGAGAATAAAAAGTTGAAGGAAAGGATGAAGGAGAGGATGAGGGCGGCTCAAAATTGAGCACGATACGCATCCGAACACATGTACAGAATTTTAGAGAGCTAAAATTGTATGCCACTAATTTTTTTAAATTTTATTAAATTTTGATTCATCTTATAATCTTTATGTTATTAAGTTAATATTACTTATATTTTCTTTAACTTTTAAAAAAATGATTTTTTTTATTTAAAATTTATTACCATTATGGCATTTTTTTAAGGCATATAAAAAAAAAATGATTTTTTACATGTTATCATTATTTACCGTTGCCATTTTGGCACAAGGACCCTTGCAAATGGGTCGAAAGCCGCGTGAAGAGAAGAGGGAAGAAAGCTGGATAGCACGACGTCCAATGTGCCATTGCAAGAAGTGTCGCAAGGCACGTTCGAAAGTGCCTGTTGGAAGTGAGAAGCTGCACCAGTGCAAAGAGTGTACGAGTGTGAGGTGTGAACAGTGCGATCGATTCTTTTCCCTTAGCGCTTTGACCCAATACAGTCGCTGGTCTTTGAGTGATATCAAATTGATGTGCAGGCATTGTATCAGCGACGAAGATCTCGCTGATAGTTTGGGATATTAAAAATATATGCTGGACGATGCACAGGTGTCCTGTTATTAGGTTAAGATTACTTATATTTTCTTTAACCTTAAAAAAAATGATTTTTTTTTATTTAAAATTTATTATATATATATATTAATATATAATAATAAATATATAAATTATATTTTAAGGCATATAATTATGGCATCTGGTAAGTTTCCTGAAAATTTAGATGAACCTATTCTTATGGAAGAATCTGATAGAAATTCCATTTTTCCATTAAAATATCCTGATATTTACCAACATTTTAAAACACAACAAGCGCTATATTGGCAAACTGAGGAAATTGATTGGAATAATGATTATAAAGATTTTATGTCACTTAATAAAGACCAACAACACTTTTTAAAACTCGTTATTGGTTTCTTTTCTGCAGCAGATAATCTTATTATTCAAAATTTATCTTGTAATTTTATTGAAGAAATGTCTTTTCTTGAAGCAAAATTTACATTATCATATCAGCAAATGATTGAATGTATTCATTCAGAAACATATGCCACTATTATTGATGTAATTATTAAAGATGAAAAAGAAAAAGATAAAATTTTCAATAGTTTATCTAATGTTCCATCTATTAAATCAAAAGCTGATTTTTGCTATAAATATATGGATAGAGATAATGCTTCATTTGCTACACGACTTTATGCTTTTTCACTTATTGAAAATATTAGTTTTGCAAGTAGTTTTTGCAGTATATTTTATATTAAACAAATGGGTAAAATGCCTGGTCTTTCATTTTCAAATGAATTGATTTCTCGTGATGAATCACAACACGCACTTTTCACAATTCATATTTATAATAAATATATTAAGCATAAACTATCTGTTGAGAAAATTCACGAAATTATGAATGAATTAATTGAAATTGAAGATAAGTTTGTTGAAGATGCATTACCTGTGCGTCTTCTTGGTATGTCATCTGATTTAATGAAACAATATGTTAGATTTGTTGCAGATAGACATCTTATACTTATGAATTATCCTAAATTATATAATGTACAAAACCCATTTGACTTTATGGAAGCAATTTCTATTGAAACAAAATCAAATTTCTTTGATAGAAAAGTAGGTGAATACAGTAAAGCATCTAATGTAAATACAGAAAAAAAATTTGTTATTTTAAAAACTGGATTTTAAAAATTAGCAAATATAGATAATTCAAATGGTGTCTTGCCGATATTTGGTAAATAGCATTTTATTATTTTAAACAAATTTTCTAATTCATTATTTATATTATTTATAATATTTGAAATTGGTAAGTTTTTTTTTGAATTATTTGAATTTATTGAATTATTTGAATTTATTGAATTAATTGAATTTATTGAATTATTTGAATTTATTAAATTATTTGAATTTATTGAATTATTTGAATTTATTGAATTATTTGAATTTATTAAATTATTTGGATTTAATAAATTTTCCTTTAATAGATTATTATATTTATTTAATAATATATTTTCATAATTATGTCTAAAATATTCTGCATAATTATAATATATCTTATTATTCCTACCGAATCTACTACTCCTACCGAATCCGAAAGAGGATCCGATATTATGATATGCATATTTGAAAGAAGGTTCATTTAAATAATTCTTAATGTTTTTATCAATTTTTTTTAATTTAGTATATAATAAGTTACATAACTCTAATAATTCATTCACTAATTTCATAAATATTTTATGTATTTTTTATCATATAACATATGATTACAATTTATTGTAGATAAATTCCATTTGTAAATTTTTTCAATACTCATAATTTTATAGATTTATAAAATTTTTAGTAAAAATAATTAAATTAAATTAAATTAATTTTTTTTATTTTATTTATATATATAATAAAAAATATATAGTAAAAATATATATAAATATATTTTTCCCCACTTTTCGGTAAATATATTTATATTTATCTTTGTTAAAATTAATAAAAATATAAAATATAAAATATAAAATATTTAATATGACTACGCCTGATTTACAAGAAGATTTATGTAATTTTACATTAAACGATTTAGGATTTTTTATTGGTACTCTTGCAGCATCTGCAACAGCAGTTATTGCATCTATATTTTCAGGTATTCGTCGTAGTAGATGTACTCAAATAAAATGTTTATGTATTACTTGTTTACGCGAAGTTCCTGATGAAATTGAAACAGACAATAATGCTCCAAAATCCACCAATCTCGCTTAAATTACCAAATCGCACACCAAAAGGAGGTAGTACTTATGATAATAAATTTAATATGAGACAACTTTTCTAATTTTGTAATATATATAAAAATATTATATAAATATAATTGTATATAAAAATATAATTGTATATAAAAATATAATTGTATATAAGAAAAGGTGTAATTATAATTAATATGTCTTTTATATATTATAAAAAATTAAATATTGGAATATTATATATATATACAACAAATAATATAAAAGATATTGTTAATAATGGACAAGATAATTCATTATCTTCACATAATCCAAAATTTATTATATATATTATTAATAAATTAACTACATATCTTATAAAATTCCAATCTAAGAATTATTCACATAATTTAAAACAAAATATATATTATATTAATCATGAATATTTTGAATTAATTTATAATGCTATATTACCTATACTAATTAGTGCTTTAGAAAATGAAAATCAACAACATATAAAACTTACAAATGAATTATTTGATATATATCTCAAAATATATAATAATATACATGAAACAACAAATTATCAAAAACTTAATAGACCATTACTAACAGAATATAGATTACACATTCTAGAAAATCAAATATTACTTACACATTATAATAACTTAATGTTATTTATAGAAAATATAGAAAAAATATATGAAATAAAAAATAATTATGAAAATATTGTTATTAAAAATAATAATTATAGTACTTATATTACTAATAATTGTACTATTTTATAATTTATAATTTAAACGTTTCTTTTTATAGATATAGATATGGATATTGATATAGAGATATATTCATATATGTATATATTTAAGATATATGTCTAGTGATTTTTTTTAAATGTATAATTGTGAATGCGGCGATAATATACTTAATAATAATAATTTATCAATATTAAATCATAATTACTCAATACAGCATAAAATAAATTTATTAAATAAAAAAATATTTAATTATTCTAACAAAAATAATATAATATATATTACAGATATAGAACTACAAAAAATGTGTAAAATATGTGAAATATGTTATAATAATAATATTAATATTAAATTCAATTGCGGACATTCATTATGTGAATCGTGTTATAAATCTATATTAAAACATAATTTATTAACTTGCCCTTATTGTAGAGAAACTATCTTTATAAATGAAAATATTTACGAAGGTGATATCATTATATTAGAAAGAAATAACTTCTTATGTTCTTATCAAGTAATTGAAATTACTGAAACCGAAATTATATTATTAAGTATAAATGATAAAATAACATATAGATTTCATAAATTAGAACTATATCATTATACAATTTATAAACTTTTAAAATCTTGGATAGACTATAATAATTTTCTTAAATATATTACTGATTTACATTATATTTATCATAATATATATAATATTGAAAATTCTTATATATCATCTGAATATTTTAATGAAAAAAATAACTTTTCTGATTTAATTAAATGTATTCATTTTGGATTTATTCAATTACAAGAAATTTTATTAGAGAAATTTAACATACAATTAAATATAAATAATAGTATAATTATTAAATATGGTATTTATATTGATAAAAATGAAAGTATAATTAATAATCCTTGCAATAATTATGATGATTCTGATGATTCTGATGACTATAATAATTCTGATATAAGTCTAGATAATTCATCTTTGTATTATATTTCAAATATAACTAATAATTATATTGAATTAAGTAGTATATATAAAGTACATAAAATTTCTTTCAAAAATTTTATAGAATATTTTACTCATAATAATTTAATAATATATAATACTACTAAATTTAAAGAATATATAAGTCTTTCAACTTATGATTTAATTTTATATATGATAAATCATAATAAACATCATTTAATTAAATTATGGCAAATATAAAAAAAAATATATAAAAAGAAATATATAAATATTTTTAATTTATATTTACATTATATCTTGAAATATATAATTATTTAATTGTTCTTTTTCTTTTTGCTTTTCTTCTAAAAATCTTTCTTTTGCTTCTTTCTTCTCTTGTTTTTCTCTTAATATCTTTTCTTGAGATGGTAATTTTATAGTTTTAATTTTTGAATCAGTTTTGTAATTATCTGCATAACCTTCCATATCACTTTCATAATTTATCCCTATATTAATTGTTCCATATAAATCTAATTTTTTTTCTTCCTCTGTTAATTCAATTTTTGGTGGTTCTTGTGGTGTTATTGACGGGGATGTTACGCTAGATATATTATCATTAATTTTCATCTTTTTTAAACATCGAATTTCACTTATATTATTTTTATTTGAAGGACGACCTATATCTTTATAATATGATTCAGGATTTTGTTTATAATATTGAATCTTATTATAAATACTGTCTAAATCACTAAACATAGAGTTAATAAAAGTATCATCTCTATAAAGACGCTGTATTAACATTTGGTCTAATCTCCAATAACCTACACGAATATTATTCATATCCAAATTTTTTTGTTCTATTAAATCAATTATAGTATCATCACGAAACTCATTTAATTCTTGTTTTGTTATACCTATTGGGCTATATATCCAATATTGAACTATTTCATCTTGATTATATTCAGATGAAGCGTCATATTCAATTATTAAACCTTTCTCTTTATAATCTTTAGATAAAATATTTGTATCGTCCCAGTCATTATCATATTCATCATAATCTCTATAATCATAAAAATTACATTGAATAAAATCAGTTTCATCTAAACCACATACCGCCATTTGACCTTGCATCTGAAAATAATAATATTGTGGTGCTTTACCATCTATCTTTTTTTTTGCAGGACATTTGATTTCAATACATTGACCATATTCTGTAATTCCATCAGGAGAAGCACCAAATCTATCATCTGTCGGATGTGGTAATAAACCAAATTCAGTTATCTTTATACCTGAACGATATTCATATAACATTGCAGCTACATCCTCATATTTATTTCCTCTTGCCATAATTGATAAAGCAAAATCATTAAACTCAATCTCTTCATATCCACACTTCTTTTTAAAGAATTCTTTCTGTGAATTACTTGACATTCCTAATCCTAATGCTGCACCAAAATCACTCGCAGATATACGACCAGCACGACGTGCAAACCATTCTGGACTTTTTTGCTTTACGTGCGGTATTTTTGCTAATTCCTCTTTTTGTAATATATATTTACGAATTTTTTCTACTCTTTCATATATATATGTTTCCGTAACAGAATAATTACCAGTTAATGATAAATCTTTAATTATTCCTTTAATATTTCTCTTTAAATGTGAGTCTGCTTTTTTAGAAGCATATGGGTCTAAAAAATTTTGTTTTTCACAATACCTTTTTAATATACGGTCCAATAGTAAATTTCTCATTTATATATCTATTATATTGATATTCATTTATATATAAATAGTATTTATATAGCTTTATATAGAAATGGGATATTAATTACATTTTTTTAATATTGAACATTTATAAAATCATTTCTATCATTTATCTTTATAAAATATGGTCTTGGTATGTCATAATTATTATTAATTTTTCTATATAATATATTATTATAATAAATTTTATTATCATTTATTGATATATCATTTTTACATATCAAACGCAATTGTTCTATTGTTGCTATAAATTTATCTTTATCACATAATAAATATAAACCTATTTTCTTTTTAATTATTTCATTATCTAATAATGGATTATTTTGAAATGTTGAATTATATTCATTACATACATTAGAATATAATATAGATGGTTCAATATCTACTTTATTTATATATTCATTATTTAATAAATTATTTATTTGATTATTTAAAGTTAAATAAGACATTTAAATTATATAGGCTTTATGTTGAAATTATATAAGTTATATATATCTTATATATATCTTATATATATCTTATATATATCTTATATATATATATATATCTTATATTTATATATATATATATCTTATATTTATATAAAAAATAATATTTAATAAGTAAAATTACATATTCATATATGTTTGCATTTCTTCAATAGAACTACAATTTTTTAAATGAAATGCAATTGTACAACACATTAATTCTAAAAGTTCAGGAATATCTAAATAATTACTTAATTGAGTTAATTTGAAAATATATGGCTTCTCCATATTCCTAACAAAATTCTCATCAAACTCACATACACCATTCATTTTTAATGATGATTCATGTTTTAAAGGTTGTGATATGTTAGATACTGATTTCGGATTTTTAACATGATATGTTAAATAATCATTTAAATATGTTAGTAGTTTTTCATCAATATAATTTTCCATCAATGGAATCGGACTATCGTCATTCATATTCTCTAACATTGAATTAAATACTTCAGATTTCTTTAAATTCTCTTCACACATTTCAAATATCTTTTCAACTCCGCCTTCAACATACTGTAATTTATACATAATGCTTAAAAGGGAACTGAAATTCAAAGAGAATTTATTGGTATATGTATATATTATATATATAAGCATTTTTTTCATAAAAAATTTAATATATATATAAATGCCTAAAAAAAATGAAATTTTTTTTCTAAATAAATGTTTAATAGAATTGATATATTATATCACATTTTCTTAATTTTATAAATAAATATGATTAATATTGGCATATATTTCTTTACGCGGGACTTAAGCATTAATTCAGATTTTATTAAGGCATATAATAAATGTGATATTATCATTCCTATATTTAATTTTACACCAAACCAAATTACTGAAAAAAATAAATATAAATCCAATAAAGCATTAGTGTTTATGATAAATTCATTACTTCATTTACGAGATGAATTAAAATCTAAATTAGATTTAGATTTATTGTTTTTATATGATACATATAGAAACTTATTTAATAGTAATTTTATTGATGATATTAAAGAATTATATGAAACTACAGAAGATAAAGTAGAAATTTCATTTTACATATCAAAAGATTATACAAGTTATGCGAAAAAACGTGAATCTTACCTTATAAAATCATGTATTAAAGCAGGAATTACATTCAATAGTTTTCATAATGTTTGTCTTTTACCACCTGGAACTATTCTAACACAATCAGAAGAAACTTATAAAAAATTTACTCCATTTTATAATAATTTTATCAAAAATGGAGTAAATTTAATTAAAAAAGAAGATTTGAAATTTGTCAAGAAACAATATAATGAGCACATAAATAAATTGAGTGATGAAATTAAAAATATATTTTTATTGTATTCTGACGAATTAAAATCTATTGATGATTTTTATAAGATAGCTAAACTATCTCAGGAGGAAATTTTATTATATAGAAAAAATATTTTTATCCAAGCCCCTTATACAACACTAAATGATATTATTATAAAATTAAAAAATGGTAACTTTAAAGATTATGAAAAAACAAGAGATTATATGGAATATTCCACTACACGATTAAGTTGTTTTCTAAAATTCGGACTAATTAGTGTTAATGAATTATTCTTTATAATTAAAGAAAAATATGGAATTCAACATCCATTAATTCGTCAATTAATTTGGAGAGATTTTTATTATAATATTGGTAATTCATATGATTATGTATTAAATCATAATATTGAAAATAAATCATTTAATTTAGATTATGATAAAATTAAATGGTCTGATAATCAAAATGAATTATTTAAATATTGGAGTACAGCACAAACTGGCATACCTATTGTTGATGCGTCAATTACAGAACTTTTAGAAACAGGTTATATGCATAATAGAATGAGAATGTTAGTAGCATCAGTTTTAGTTAAGCAATTTCTTGTTGATTGGAGACTTGGAGAAAAATTCTTCGCACAACATTTAATTGATTATGATCCAATTATAAATAATTTAAATTGGCAATTTGTTGCAAGTTCTGGTTCATTTGGATTTGACTATTTCCGTCAATTAAAACCAGAAGCACAAAATGCTAGATTTGATAAAAATTGTGATTATGTTAAAAAATGGTTACCTCAACTATTTGAAATTCCAAATAAACATATTATACAATGGGAAAAATATCATAATGAACATACAAATGTATATAAAGCACCTATTCAATTATATGATTCTAATAAATTTACAAATACATATAAAAAATATGTTATATAAGTATACGGTAAATAGTTTATCATTAGAAGCACGAAATTATATATTAAATTCTATTTATTCATCAACAAAAAAAAATGATATAAAGAAGAATATATATATATATATATATATATATGTATATACTGTAAAGGACTATTATATTTTATTATTTTATCTTTAATATGCCTTTTATCGTTATTGAAGGTTGCGATGGTGCTGGTAAATCAACACAAATTTCATTAATAACCAATTATCTTTTATCAAAAGGAAAACATGTTCATAATCTTGTTTTTCCTGATAGAACTACTATTACAGGAAAAATTATTAACGAATATTTATCTAAAAATAAAGAAGTAGGAAGTAAAATTGACACTGACACATTACATATGTTATTTGCTTCAAATAGATATGAAAAAAAAGAATTTATTAAAAAAATTATGAGTGATAAACCATATGAATATATACTTTGTGATAGATATATTTATTCAGGGATCGCATATTCATACGCAACTGGTTGTGATTATGATTTTTGTAAAACCATTGATAGTTTCCTACCAATTCCTGATACTCTATTTTATCTAGATTTAGACCCATCTATTTCTTTAAAACGTGGAGAAAAAGGTAATGAAATTTATGAAAATACAACCTTTCAAAATAAAGTATATGCAAATTATAAAACTGTTATTAATGATAAAGAAGTTATTAAAACTACAAATGTTGTAATTGTTGATGCAAAACAATCAATTGATGATGTATTTAATAAAATCACAACTGATATATCTATATAAATTAATAATTAAAGGTTTTATATTAAATATTAAAAATAATTTTTTTATAATATTTTTAATAGTATCTTGTAGTAAAATCACTAAATTTTATATATATACCTTCTACATTTTTTGTTAAATTTCCATCAAATTGGATAGATTTGGATTTTATATATTCAAATACACCTATTTGATTACTACTTTTTATATAATCATTCTCCAATATATCTGAATAGTTTATATTTTCCTTAGGATTTTTTTTTTTCAATTTCATATAATTACAATTATCCTTTTTTTCTGTATATTTTTTAAAACTATCTGTTGATAATATAAAATCAGTTGGTTTATATGTAGATAAAATATATACATAATCGTTGGTTTTTAGTTCTTTTGGCCAGAATACATATCTTTCTAATACTTCAGTATGTTCTACATCATTATTCACATCATAATTAAATAAAAATAATCCTATATGTTCAATAATAATGGGAGAATTAAGTTGATTATCACTAGTAATTGTATAAATAAAATTAAACATCTCATAAATTTCATCATTATTTTTATATATTATATCAATAACTGATTTTGTAAAATCATTTATTTGTGTTTGTATTTTTCCTCGTATTTCATTTATAACATCATAATTTATTGGGTTTGTTGTGAAGTAAATATAATTTAGACAATCAAATTTATTTGTTTTTATATTTTTATATAAAATTGTTATTAAATTATATGATGACGGTGATGATGAATCATTATCAAAATATATATGTAATTTATTATTAAATATATGTTGTGACTCTGTTATATTATTAATTTTTTGAAGAGTATCATTTACTGGATATTCAAAGAGTTCTTTTGATAATAATAAAATATTTTCGTGGTTATTATCTTTAAGATTTATAATATGATATTTATATAAGCTTTCTGTTAATTTTTCATCATTTTCATTATGTGTAATTTGTAAATTTGGTATAAATATTATATCTAATCCTAATTTATTTTTTATTTGATTTAATAATATATTAATACCATTATTATCTGTTAATGGTTTTGATGCTGATGCTGATGCTAGTGGTAGTACTGGTGTTGGTGCTGGTGCTGATGGTAGATTTAAATTATAATATAAATAATTAACATGATTATATAATTCAAAAATATTATTCTTAAAATAATAATTAATTTTATTTAATTCATCATTTTTATATGCGTGTATTTCAAATAATTTAATATCTTTATTATACATTACTCTATATAATTCATAATTTATATTATCGTCGCAATTAGTATTAATGAAATATAATTTAATATGTCCTTGTTTATATAAAGGTAATGAGAAATCCTTACTGTTATATATTTTGTCATACATGTTATATAGCATTTCATAATCAAAATATATAAATTCATAATATAAATATTTATTTGTAATATTGTCTATTTTATATGTTTTAAATTTTTTAGTATCCATAAAATAAATATAATTATAATTATTTTTATAATTAGATGATAATTCATTTTTAGATACAAATATTAAAGTATCATTTGATTGAATATAATTCATCTTTATCCTATCAGTATTATTATATATTAGATTTGTAATTATTTGTTTTAATATATCTATTGTTAAATTATCAAATAATAACATAACTGTATCACCTAAATTTAAATGATTTACTAATTTATTTGCTAAAATTGGACTAATATTGAGATTTTCTGGAATATATAAATATATAAATGATTGTTGTTTTATAGTTTCTATATTTGCATTTGTCTTTCCAATATTGTTCGCATTAAAAATTTTTCTCATATTTATAGTATTGTTTTTTGGTACATTATTTATTATAGAGGTTGTTCCATTTGTTCCATTTATTCCATTTGTTCCATTTATTTCTTGTTTTGGATCATATTCATTATCTCTATGTAAATTATATAATTCTATATTTTTTGTTTTTTTTGCATTAGGAATATTTTTATAAATTTCCATAGCTTTTATATTTTTTTTTTCCACTACTATTGGGTCTTCATATTGGGTTCCCGATAAATATTTAGCTGCAGCAGCAGCAATAGCACCTAATGCAACAAATTCCATTATTAATTATTACTTATTTATTATGTAATATGAATGATTATATAATATATTATATTTTTATATTATTTATTATTACTATTATTATAATTAAATAATAAAAAAAAATAGTAAATCACAAAAAAATATAATAAATTATTCTTATTTTTCTAGCTTCACTGAGTTTATTCTTCTTCATTATCTAAATGTTTTGGTAATATATGATTATATTTTTTGTCATTTACTAATTGTTTAATTATACCATAACTCTTTCTATGAAATTGTGTATATCCTTTTTCTTTTAAAGCATCCAAATGTTTCTTTGTACCATATCCTACATTATTTTGTAAGTCATAATCTTGTAATTTAGGATATTCTTCTACTAATTCACGAATATATATATCATGATAAATTTTAGCCAACATAGATGCTGCTGCAATTTGTAAATATTTATCATCTCCCTTTTCAATACAAGTATGAGGTATTTGATATCCATTCTCTAAGTGATAATTATTACAATATGTTCCATCAATTAATATTCTATCAAATTTATAATCTTTATATATATCATCTAAAATTTTCTTATATCCATATAAACGGGCTTGTAAAATATTTTTTTCATCAACTATTTCACGAGATACACGATAAATTTTAAAAATATCACAATTTTCTTCTATAAATTTTTTAAGTTCTTCTCGCTTCTTTAAACTTTTTGACATTTTCTTAGAATCTTTTATTTTTTCAATTAATGGATTATCCATTCCTTTAACCTTTTCTGTTATATTATTAGGATGCCATATAACTGCACAAATAAACATATCTCCAGCCATCACTCCACACGCACATTCATCAATTCCAACTATTACATCATTTATATAATCATTATCTTTAGATAAATAATAGTCTAACATAGGTTTAAGTTATTGTTTTTATTTATATTGTATTTATTTTTATATTTTTTGATTTCATTTTTTTTTAAATTATTATTTTAATCATTATTTATATAAGGATAATTTATATATAAATATATTATATTGTAAATACTTTAAAATAAATAGAAAATAGTCAATAATCAATAATCAATAATCAATATTTAAAAGTAAATATGACACAAAGTTTAGATAATATATTTAATAATAATATAGGTAATACTGAAAATAATTCCTTTAAATTAAACAAGGAAATATCTCATAATATATTATTCAATATATTATATAGATATGATATAAATATTGACAATAATATTAAATATATTATTGATAAATTCTTTAATTTAAATGAAATTGATGAACCATATAAATCAATATTTCAAAATTATATGATATTTGATAAAAATAATAACTTATTTTGGATTATATTATCCTTATATTTTATTAAGGAACTTGAATTAAAAGAATTTTTAGTGTCTTTAATTGAATACAGCAATACATGTAATATATATCAAAATACAATATATATTAATGATTTAAAAAATAAAAATAAATATGATTTAATTTATATATTAAAAGATTATATTAACTTAAGTAATTTACATATGATTTGCTTTCTACGATTTTTCTTATATGTTTTTGGTTGAATTATTTTTCTAATTAAGAATTAGTTTTAGTTTTATCTGTTTTATCTTCTAAGAGTCTCCTAAGAGTCTTCTAACATTACTTGGAATTTTACTATTTGGATTAAATCTTACTGTTGTTATTTTAGTAAATCTATTATTACCTACTCTTTGTGCTTCTGTAACTGCCTTAACTGTTCCATTAGGTTGCATTGTTGCGCTTACAAATTTATGTTGTGATTTTTTTTTTGGTTGTGGTTGTTGTACTTTTGGTGGTTGTGGTTGTTGTGGCTTTTGCTGTTGTTGTGATATTGAATTATTTTTTGGTTGTTGTTGTAATTTTTGTTCAGATAATAAACG
>Ga0181580_10002145_pt1 | contig 15922 bp, 12 predicted proteins | sample 071ome_23_FD_132413 | JGI IMG/M metagenome (GOLD analysis project Ga0181580, IMG submission 132413) | Coastal salt marsh microbial communities from the Groves Creek Marsh, Skidaway Island, Georgia - 071403BT metaG (megahit assembly) | ecosystem: Environmental > Aquatic > Marine > Intertidal... | reverse complement strand
CCTTTGCGACGGCGCGCGAGACGGTAAGCTGCGGCGTCACCGGTTCGTTTGATTTCTCCGCCCCATCCGCTTCCTCAATCGTCGTCTTTGCGATTTCTTCTTCTTTGACTGGGATTGGAAATCCTTGAATGATAGCCTTGGCCAAAGCGTCTCCTTCGATTTGGCACCGGTCGCGCACCGCCGCCGCGAGATCGCCGCGAGTTCCATCGGGCGAGACGAGACGGTAGTCTGGGGGTCCGTCACTCCAGTATTCCGGTAACAAAAGTTGAGCCTTGACCAATCGCGCGAAAACGTCACCGATGGAAGTTTCGAGCGGCGGTTCGAACGCCCCCGTCAGCGTCTGCGATGCGATGCGATTGATTCAGTCAGCAGTCATTCCTTCGAGTCGCGACGACGCGTCCGACGCGACGCGCGCGCGTCCATTTCATGTGCATTTAATTTCGGCGCCAACGACGACGCACCTCATGGATGATTTCTGTGATAATCTCATCCTTCGTCGCGAACGTTTTTCCATCGATCCCTCTGATGCGAACCGCCGCGCGACAGACGAGGTAGCACCTCGCGAGCGAGGACGAGTCTAGTAGCGCTGCGCGTTGCGAGCACCGTTGCGGCGATAAAGCCGATGAATCGGGCGGTCGGGACGTTGTCGCGGACATGCGGACGGAGTGCGCGCAAAGAAATGTACGCGATGCGTGAAAGTGCGGTACCGAGGTATTCTTCGGTCGATGGTGCGCATCGCGAAATGGGGGGGCGGGCGCGAGGATGGAGTCTCGGCGATACGAGGCAAACCATCGTCGCTCGCGGCGCGTGGTTGGCGCGTTGGTTGTGAAAAAGAAAACACCATCGTTTACAAGTCTCGAGCTACTATTTCAATAAGCAAACCGTCATCCCGACGCCAAACAGTTGGCCCCGTGTATCCACAGCTCTCCTCCGTGATACAAACAAGTCGGCGCGCGCGAGGCGTCTCTCGGCGCTGTGCGCCATTCGCGCGCGCTTCTCATTCCTCCTACTTTGTGTTGCGCGGAGGCGTCGACGGACGCGCACCCATCATCGAACCGAAACCACCCATAAGCTTTCGCTCTGCCGGTTTCAAAATTTGGAAACTGCACATCAAGTTTTCATCTACAGTCATCATCGCGCCGGCGTTATCAAATTCCCCACAATAATTTGGCGCCGAAAAAACGGTGACGAGCTGACGCTTTCCGAAAAACTCGTAGCCATTCTCCACCACTTGATGAGCTCTAACAACTAAGTCGAAATCGAACTTGGCAAGGAAGTCACCGACCACGTCGGTGCCGTACGTGTACGACACCCCGCGGTCGTTTTCACCCCAACCTTGAATATCCGCGTCGGGATCGCTCCACAAAAAGTCGCACAGCATGCCCATGTCGGGAATATCCGTCGGCCTCTTGATTTGCACAATTTGCTGCAAATCTTTCAGTTCCGGGCTTGGACCACCGTGAATGCAGAAAATCTTTTCGTCAACAATGGCGGCGAACGGCAAGCAGTTGAAGACATCGCAGAACACGCGCCAAAGTTTAATGTTGTACCGTCTCTTGCACTCGTCGTAAAATCCGTAAATTCGAGAAATCGAGTTGCACTCATGGTTGCCTCTGAGCAGGAAAAAGTTCTCCGGATACTTCACCTTGTACGCCAGCAACAAGCAAATCACCTCCAAACCCTGCTTTCCACGATCGACGTAATCCCCGAGGAAAAGGTAGTTGGCCTCGGGAGGAAAGCCGCCGTATTCAAACAGACGCAACAAGTCTGAGTACTGTCCGTGCACGTCGCCGCAAATTTTAAGCGGCGCCTCGAGTTCGAGCAAACACGGTTGCGCCAGGAAAATTTCTCTGCGTCGTAGTCAACACACAAAATTCGTCAGTCATCGCGTCTTTCAACAACAAACGTACGACGTCTCGCTCGCTCCCGCGGGAAACAGTCGCCCTCGTCACGTTCCCATTACTGTTTACCAATACGAGCGCGTTCGTTCCCACACTGGGCCCACGCACCCACCGAGCGCGGGTGATCCAAACGAACCACAATCGATGCGTCGACATCGCCCGCCCGCGCCGCACCCGCGCCGCGCCCGCGTCCCATCGCGCGTCACGAAACGTTGCGACAAAATTCACCCCAACCGTCGACGCCGTCAAACCCGCTCGCCGCGCTCGAAGCGCGACGCGTTCGGGAATCCAAATCCCGATTTCGAATCGTTAAAACGCGCGCGCATTTCCCACCCTCGGGTGCGCGGGAAACGAGTCGCGAGCGTTCGCGCGATGAACAAAAGGCTCGACGCACCTCGCCGCGGCGCACAGCGCGCGGATCTCACCCTCCGCCAATTGTACCGTTCGATTGTTCGGTTGTCCGCGCACGCTGAGCAAGCGCTCGATCACGCTATCGACGTCCAACGTCGTCGACATGATGGCGATGCTCCGCGCGCGGCGTCCTTCGCGGCAGCGCGAAAGGCTCGGATCGAACGAGTGGGAACGCGGTTGGACGTCGTCGAGCGCGCGATCGATCGATCGGTCGGTCGATCTTCCGTTTCGTTTCGGGGTTTAACCCACCGTCCGTTCGTCGGCGTCTGTCGTCGTCGTCGTCGTCGTCGTCGTCGTCGTCGTCGCGCGCGCGTTCGCTCTCGCGCCCTGGGAACGCGCGCGCGCCTTCGAAACTCGCGTTTTGAACCCGCGTTCGCCTTAACGTATCTCTTTATACGATGCTGTATTTCTTGCCTTTTTATTATCGCTCCTTAAGGGCACTCGGTGGCGCTTCGCGAATCTGTGTCTTTTCTGTCAAAAACGCCGAACCGAACCGACCGCGCGCGCCGCGAGCGACGACGTCCGTCTGCATAAAGCGCCGCGATGGACCCGAATGGCGGCGGCGGCGGCGACGGGGAGTTCGTCGCGACGGTGCGTCGAGCGTTTCGGGACGTGCTCGGCGCGTCGCCGCGCGGTGTCGGCGTGGATGTGGAGACGCTCGAGACTGAGGTCGTTGGGAGAGCGGGCGCGACGGCGTCTGCGTTGGCGACGGGTACGGCGGTGACGTGGGTCGACGCCGCGGTGGAGTGCGTGCGTGGTGGTGGGGCGAGGGTTGTTTTCGGCGACGGCGACGGCGACGGTGGAGCGGACGTGGATGTGGACGCGGAGGATGCGACCGCGCGAGACGCGGCGGCGAGGACGTTTGCGCGAGACGCGAGACAGAGGCTCACGGCGAACGGTGCGGGATCGAACGCGAAAGGTTTAGAAAGGATACGTTTGATTCCGAGCGAGAGACTCAGGGCCAAGGTATTGGGGATTGGTGATGAGGCGACGTGGGAAAACTGTCTGAGCGCGGCGGCGCGCGAAGCGTTGGAGCGAGTCGCGAGCTCTCGGGAACGCGGAGTGATGACGGTGGAGCTCAATGAGGCGCTGGGGTGCAAGAGTTCGGATCATCTCGTGAAACAGCTCGTTGCCGCTGGGTTGATTGATTGTCAAAAGGTGTCTTCAATCGGTAAGGGGACGCAGAGCGTCACGCAAAACGTCGTCTTTCTGAAGAGATTTGCGCCGCCAGCTAAGATTGATGACAAGGTGGCCTACTACAGAGCGTTCACGAGAGTGCTCGCGGATCGCCCAGACGGTATAGCCACGTCAAAGGAGCTACGCGAGCGATTGCTGGATGAGTTTAAGGATTCAGAGCTCTTGACGAATCGCACCGACAGGGCAAAGACGAAAGTGTTCGCGGCGGCCAAGGGCGAACTGCACAGATTGGGATTTGTCGAGCCTGTCAAGAGCGATCACGGCGATGCGATTCGTCTCATCAAGCCTTTCGTGGACATGGATACGATCAACATTGATGATGATGATGATGATGTGGTGGTGAATTGGACGGGACGCGGTTGTGCCGGTGGTATTGTGCTCGAACAAACGTTTGAGACGCAGTTGGCGAAAAAGGTAGCCGACGTAGACGTACCCATTAGTCAAGCTGAGATATTCCGAGATTTTGACGTCGCGCCGCGGACGATGGAGAAGAGAGTGTCAAAGATGTCTGATGAAGATGGTTTGCTGAAAAAAGTATCCGTGCAGCGAGGCAAGGTGAAGATGACGTGTTTCTCTTCCACGGCTCCTGAGGAAGGCGATGCGGCGCGCCGCCCCGCGATGGTGGAGAATGTGACCGCTTTAATCGACGATACTTTGAAACGACGCGAGCTACTCTTGAACGAGTTACGTCTTAAAGGTTTCCTCTACGTGAAGCGTCTGAGTAAATGGCTCGCGATCGCAGAAGGTGGACAGTATCGGGGCGTCGACAAAAAGGTTGTCAATGCGCTAGTGGACGACATCACCAAAAGCGGTGACGGTGTGCTGCGAGACATCACGTGGAGCATAACTGAACGCGCGCAGGAGCAAATCCTTTTTCACGTAGACTTCCCGTTTGATCCACGGACTGAGTCAGGCGCCGCATTCATAGAGGCTCTGAAACGTGACATTAGATTAGCAGACGTCGCCTTGCGGCAGCCGCTCAGCAAAAAGCACGGTGGAGATGAAATCATCAACGTTACGCCGATGCAAGCGTTGCCTGCTACGATTGAATCCATGGAAATAGATGGCGAAGAACGAGACCGCATGCGGAACGTCAGGAATGGCTATCGTACATTGAATGATTTCCACGCAATCGGCTTGGGCTACATCAAGGCTGCAGTCATACGTCTTCACAGTCTTCACATGTACCTAATCGAGAAAGTTTTCGTCGGAGAGAATAGAGAGGGGTTGATCGACCCCACCATACTAGAACAGAACATGCCGATTTCTATGTACATCAAGCTGGTTAACAGCGCGGAATCCAAGCAGGTGGATGATGACGATCTCGAGCACATCAAATCGGAAGCGCTCAGGAAAAAACTCATCAAAGATTTACCGCAGAAACTTCAAAAGAAGATTCAATCGACGTATCACATGGCGCGTTTGACGCAAAGGCTCACCAACCTTGGTTTGCTCTATGAACAGCCAGGATATGACGACGATACAAAACAAATGCGATTGATGCTCAAGCTCTCGACGAGTGCCCGATTCCAAACCCGAGTCGCGGACGTTGAAGATGAATCGTCTTGGAGCAAAGAATATGACTTGACAACCGTGGAAAACGCTGAAAAGTATTGGAACGCACTCGAAAACACCTTCAAAGGAAAAGCGGAAATGGATCATGCGATGCCTTCGCCGAACTTGACGTACCCACGACTCACGGCGACACGCGCTTGGGCCCGAAAATGGGCGCTGGGCTTGGATAATTGTATCATAATGATGAACCGGTTGCGAGAGTCTTGGACACTACTCCTCGTGTGTCTACTGAAACGTGCAGATAAAATCAGAGATCATCGAGAGTTTAGCGAAGCGGACGATGAGACGAGACGTTCATTATGTGGAGTAGCACTGGAGCAGCTCGCCAGTAACGGCTTGCCGAACGAAGAGGCTTTCCGCGCGGAACAGCTAGCGCAAGACATGGGCATCCCAGATGGATTGAGCCATATCAAGACGACGTGGAGAGACTACTGCTACGCCCAAATTTGCTCAGCCGTCAGTGATGGTACAGTTTCGCGCCAAGTAGCTGCGGTGGCTCTTCGAATGTACGCTCGCCACTCTCGCTTCCGAGTTCATCGGCGTCAGCCTTTCCAGGCGCTGACCGATATCGACGGTAATTTGGTGCGCAGTCCAGAGCGATCGAACCGATTGCAATCGATCAGTCTCATTAGGACGAGAGAGTTGTCTCCTTCATTAAACGAGTCTGAAATTTTTGACGATTATGAGAGTGACGATGAGTTGTCCAACATGCGAAGAAAGTTTGTTTTCACGGCCATAGAAGACGAGTTTTTGATTTTCTGCATGATTCGGTTCATCGCATTGTCTGGTCCAAACGCTTTGCGAGCAGAAAAGCGCGACTACCGCGCCGCAGTCGTGTATAACGACCCGATGTGGCAATCACGCTATCCTCAGGCGCGGAAACGTACTGTGGTTAAACGCTGGCGTTATTTGACTGTAGAAGACGGTGAGGAAGACGTTGATATCAACACTGAGCGCCATGATGCCATTATGAAGATTGGTAGTGAATATTACGAAAGAGGCGCTCGCGCTCGGCGCGAAATTGCGCTGCCTCATTTGCCGTTACCAACACCTGTTAACGATGAAGATAGAGAACGCTGGGACGAAACGTGGGACGGTACAGGCAAGTGGTCGGAAGGAATCGCCAAGCAAGTATTGCATTCAACTCGTACGATATTGGAGCAGTTTCCGGTGACGTATCCGCTTCCTAAACATGACAAGGCGAGTTCACCACGTCGTCTGAAACCGAAACGTGAAGAAAGAGTTCGCCGTCTACGTGCTGGACGCGAGCTAACTGAAGCAGATGACGATATCATTCTGGCACGCCTCGCTCCAATTGCGTTTCTACGCCGACGTGCTATTTCGTTTCAAGACGAGAGCGATGACTCTGATGACGACGACGTCAGCGATTATGATGAGTCTGACGTTGATGAGGAGATATTGTATCCATTCTCTAAAGAGACGGTTTGCGGTATCCAAGTTGCGCAGCATCGGCTCGACGCAATCAAATACGCTCGAGAGCTTTCTGCTCATCAATCTACCAACTTGAAGTGTGTAACTCCAAGTGGGCCGCAGGTGTTGGCGCTCTGTCGTGCGCTCGTCGACAACAAAATAAGCATGTCAACAACGACAGAGACGGCGGCGGATCAGCTGAAAGAAGCATTTGGTTGTGACAGTCAAACCTCTGAGGGATTGCATCTCAAGCCATCTGACGTGCCGATGAAGGCTTTGCATAGTGTGCGCGTTGAAGTTGGCTCACACGCAAACGATGCGATTAATGCGGAGTTCAAGTGCTCAAATGTCGTTGGCTCGCTCAGCGTTGATGCAACGAAACAAACGCAACTCAAGTGTCTGAAGATGATCCGGAAATTGAATGATGGCACGGGTGCAACAATTAACGAAATAGTACACAACGTTCGCAACGAAAATGTACATTCTGCCAAAGGTGCTCTTGGGGCGCTGGAAATTCAGAGAGCTTTGGATGACTTAATCGTCGACGACAGCGTAGTTGCCGAAGGTAGAGGACCTGTCGTCTTCTATCAAGTGCCGAAACAACGGGTGTCTGTGCAGGAGTCGGACGAATCCAGTTTGAAATCTTGTACTCGCGCCGTAGCGGGGTTCGTACTGAACTACCCGGGATGTACGAGCGCTCGTGTATACAACGCCCTCGGTGGATCTTTCAATCTGGGAACCATTACATTAGCGCTGGCCCGACTTGTCCGAGAAGACATAATTTGCGAGCGCGCCACTGAAAAATACAGTTCAGTGATCCCAAAGTTATTCGGCGGCTCTTTTTTGGGTCAGGATGAAAACAGTGTAGAGCGATTTTACTTTGTGGTGGACGAAACAGCTGATGCGTTTCTGAACACTCTCTTAGATTAGAAGAATAGATGAATGTGTAAATTGCGTTGTTGATGAATGATTAATACAATGTACGATCTGCTGTAGAAGCATCAGCTCAGAACGCTATTCTCGCCTGTTGCAGCGCAGCCTCCATCATGGATGGCGGACGACGAGGAGGTGGGTACGGACCAACCTTCATCTTCTGTGCAAAGGCACCGAGCTTCTCGCGCACGAGGGCAGCAGCGGCGGATAAAACAGAAAGCATCACGGTGTACTTGGGCGGCATAGAACGTGAGAACGTAGCAACCGCGGCCGCTAACGCCACAAACGTGAGCACTCTAAGCGCTTTACGAGCTTTGCCAATGTTGGCAAGAGCCTTTGCACACGATTTGCAGTTGATCGTGTGCGAGTGGTAGCGATCGAGCAGCGCCTCGCGAGTAGTTTCTTGCGGCGGAAGCGTTCTCGACATGCCCTTCGGCCAAGCCGGTCCACCGCCAGCGATTTCAGTGATCCACTTTCTAAAGGCAGAAACGTACACGTCTGCCTTGGTTGGCATGTAACAGGACTTCGCGTAGTTCCAAGTCGCGCCGTTGTTGTTCTGCTCAATTTCAATCAAGCGCTCTTGCTTGTGCAAGAAAATTTGATCATCCTCGAGGATTGCGTTTTGGTTCGTGTGGGAGAACCAAGAAGGGTAGAGTCCAAAGAAGAATCTAGGGAGTGCCGCCTTGAATATGAACGGGAAACGAGCCATCAATCGGCAACGTCCCGGGGTGGTTGGCACCGCATACACCACCGTGAGCGTCGTGAACGACGGAGTGCGCAAGGTGTGACGCATCAAAGTTGGCGCCTGGTACTCTGTAAACTGAGTACCGTACTTTCCTTTTCTCGGACCTTCTTTCCAAATACCTTCGAAACCCTTTGCCGTGACGCCGTTTTCACTCGTGAGTTCGAGGTTCACTGGCGTGGCGTTTTCACGCTTACCCACAGAGTTGTGGTGCGTGAACGGCACGTGGCTCACATCCATGACGTTTTCCAACAACGTCGCCCAGTCCATGGGTAAATCACGGAAAATATCTTGGCACACGCACTCCGGGTCGTCGTACTCCGGGATCAACGGCAAATCTGGCAACGTCGCCGGCGCTTTATCCATCGTCGTCGGATACACCCAAAGCATACCTTGCGCCTCTTTCGTCGGGTACGCCGCGACGCAAGATCTCGGAGACTTCAATGCCGTTTCCAAACCCGTCCCTTGCTCGATCTGCGGAATGGACGTGCACTTACCCTCTCCCGTAAATGTCCAACCGTGATACCCGCACTCGAGCTCGCCCGTCTCGTTGACACGTCCTTCGCTGAGCGGCACCAATCTGTGCGGGCACCTATCCGCGACGCAACGCATCTCACCGCTCTTATCCCGCCAAAACACCAATGGTTCCCCGAGAAGGGTAAACGTCAGCGGCGCGTCATCCTCCAAGTCCGCCGTGAACGCGACTGGAAACCAGTTCGCGTGCCAGTCAAACGCCGAGCCCACATCCACGGGCGTATCCTCCGCCGTCTGCAACGCCCGGGTGCGACCCGCATGCGTCGTCGTCCTCGTCGTCGTCGCCACCCGTCGTCCGACGCGCTCGCATCGCGTCGTCGCCGCACCGCTCGCGAACCTCTCTCTCAGCGTCACACTAAACGCGCGCGCGTTTCCTTCATTCGCGACGGACCCGCGTCTCGCAGCAGCCCCGCGTCGCCCGCGAACGACGACCGCGCCCGCAGGTCGCGTCGTCCCGATCGCCGGTCGCGTCGTGATCATCGATGCGTCTCGTCCGTTTCGTTCGTTCGCGCGCGTGCCAATGAAGAGGTTGGAAAAGCGCACAGTCGCTGACGTCACTCCAGCACTCGCACTCGACTCGAGAGCGAACGCATGGGCGCGACTGGGTCTAAACCCGCGGCGTCGTCGGCGCCGATCGGCGCGGATGGGAAACCGAAGAAGATCTGTTGCGCGTGTCCCGAGACGAAACGGGCGAGGGACGAGTGCGTCGTCGAACACGGGCCGGATGAGGATGGAAAGTGTAAGGCGTTGATCGACGCGCACTTGAAGTGTTTGCGAAGCGAAGGGTTCGACGTGTAGAATGAATGCGTGCGTGCGGAGGGTGCGTGTATGAATATTAATTTTAGATCATGACGATGATGATGCGACGCGCTTGCGACGCGCGCGTTAGTCGAGGGGTGAAGACGGTTGGTTGTAAAAGACTTGAGAAGAATGTGTATTGGCTCGCTACGAGTGCGTCAAATTTCATAATTCATCCCGACCCTGGGATTGCGCGCGAGAGATGGCGGCTTCCAGTTCAGCGAGCTCAGTCTCGAGCGCGTCCACAATGCCCTGCTCGCACGCCTGAGGGGTGTAGAGCGTCGCGGAGTATTCGCACCTAGACGGTTCCTCGACGGATTCGAGGCCGTCTCGATCGCCGCACTTCAATGTAAGCGTGAGCGATCGGCTGGGGCCGTTCCAGCACTTCTCGCCCTCAGTAAACTTTAACATGAGTTCGCCGTTGTCTGAGACTTCGGTGTCAGAGTTGGATCCGAGGCGAGTGCCGTCTTGTTTCGCTTCGCCAAACGGGCACGCCTTGTACTTGTACTTATCCACTCGCGCCTCAAAACATTGACCCACCAAAGGTAAGAGCTCACCGTTCGGACCGTAGTTGCGTTTCAAATTATTCTTTAGCGTTTCTATCTTGCTCTCCGCATCGTTCACCTTGTTCAGCTCGTCTTGGTACGCCGCGCGCTTCGCCTTGGCTTCTGCGGCGAGACGCGCGTCGGCGCTTCGCGAAGTGAACTTTTTCGCGATGCGCCCGAAAATGGATCCAATCTTCGACGTCATGGATCGTTCTTCCATTTCTTCATCGTAGACATCATCGGAATCCGGTTCAGAGTACATGTTGGTGTCGAAGGACTCGTCGTGCATCACTGGTTCCTCCCCAGCCGATTCGTCGGGTTGTCCTTCGTCAGAGATCCATTGGCTCGCGATGCGTTTGCCCCGTTCCTCCGCCGTCTCTTCGTTCGACGATGATTCAGCGGTGTCTGTTTCGGACGACGAAGCGTCAGGACCGGTTCCGTAGTCTGATGGCCGCATCTCCCCGCCATCATCCTCCGTGTCGTAACCACTTTCAGAGCGCTCCGCGTCTGAAGCGTCCGTCGCCTCGTTCGCTTCCCGCGCCTCCTCCTTTGCCTTTTTCGCAGCTTCTTCCTCCTTGAGCTTCCGCTCCTCTTCCTCCGCCTCCTCCGCCGCGAGTTTCAAACTCTCCAACCCTTCCCTTTGCCCCGCGACGGTGCTCTCCAGACTGGCCAACTCCTTTTCCCACCCTCTTCGCGTACCGCTCGATTTGCTCTCCGCCGACGCCTTGGCTTTCAATCCCTTTTTCGCATCCCCGATTCGACGCACCAGCTCTCCTCGTCTCGCCCGCGCCTCGACCACGCACGTATTTTCACACTTCACCCCTTTACGCCCATTCGTCGTCTCATCGCTTCCATCGCAACAATCACACACGCCGTCGTCCACTCGGCTCGCCGGCACTTTCAGCGGCGTCGCGCCCGCGTTGACGCAATAAAACCCACGACCACCGTCTCTCCCCGCGCACGCCGACGTCCCGGGTTCATCGCTTCCGTCCGCACAATCGCAATACTCGTCGTTCACTCGCGAGTGCGGGATGATTCGCGCGTTTTCATCGCACGCGTACGTTCCAGACTCTGATTCGTAGCGGTGTCTCAACGCTGGATCGACACCGAGCACGTGCCGCGGCGCGACGACGCTCGCACACGTCACGCGAGGGACGAGGGAGAGCGATACCGCGCACGTGAGCGCGACGATGCAGACGCCGACGACGCGCGTCGGCGTTGTCGCGTCGGCGTCGCGTCGGTACGGGCGTTTTGGGCGCGGCATTGTGAAGCACAAGATGGATTAGCGCTTGAGCGTTTGGGCGTTTCCAACGAGAGGCTAGCGGTGTTAATTTAAAACGAGACGAGTCTACGGTATCGTCGTCCCGATCGGGAGCGGGGTGGCGGGCATCCATCATCCCTGGTGGTGGGTGGTATCGCCGGCGTTACCAGAAGGTGGAGGTTGTTGTTGCGATTGGTTTGGATGGACGCCGTACGCCGCCGCGGCTTGTTGATATTGCGCGTACCATTGAGCGTACGCGGCTGGATCCATCTGTTGCGAAGGAACAGCGGTCGCTGTCGTGCCGACAGCCGCACCGGCGTACGGGTTCATGGTTGCGGCGTGCGCGGCGTGCGCGGCGTAAGGGTTACCGTAAGCGTAGGCGTACATTGGTGGAACGGTGGGCGCCGCCTGGAGTTCGACGCGATCCATCTCGCGCAAGAGTTGACGCACGAGATCGACGGCTTTCTTGACCTGTTTCGCCGTGCCGACGACGCGACACTGATCGCTCGCCTTGCACCCGTTCGCGCCGCGTTCGATATCGATCGCCACTCCCGTGGTTTCGCGAATGTTTCGAATCGTCAAACCGTTCGGACCGATGATAGCGCCCGCCTTGTACGCGCAGGGAATCACCTCTTCGACGATTGTGACGTTGCCGTCGGCGCCCTCGACCCAGGAATCTGCAATCATTTTCTCGATAATCTTCTTCGCCACCTTGACGCGGTCTCCCGGGCCAGTGATGACGACTTCTTCGACGTCCCGCATGGCTTCGATTCGACATCCAGTCTGTTCCTTTAACGCTTTGATTGTTTGACCGGCGTTACCGATGACCAATCCAGAGCGCGCCTTACAATTTACCCGCTCCGTCTTGGACCCTTTTTCCTCAAAGAAAATATCCAACTGCTCGCGGGCGAAATCAATCTTTTCTCGCGATCCTTTAATCTGAAGTTTCCCTTCTCCGCGCACCACCTGAATGTCCGTTCCTATGTCTTGTTGAAGCTTACGAATCGTCATCCCGCCGGGACCGATGACCAAACCTTCGTACTTGACATCCATGTCGTAAAATTCAATCAAGTACGTCGGCTTCTTTTCGCCCTTCTCACTCGTCGTCGTCGTCGTCTCGACGGCGTCGACGATACCACCGTCACCGCGTCCATCGCTCGGCTTGCTCCCAGACGCGGGCGGCGCCGCGTCTCCTAATAACTCTGAAGCTTTTTCCCGGGCGAGTTCAATCGCCTTGGTCGCCGCGTCCTTGGTCGCCGCGCTCAACGCTCGCATCATCTCAATCTGTGTGTTCAACTGCGTCGCCTTGACAATCTCCTGCGGCGTTTGCATCGTCCCTCGGTTCGTCTCCCCCGGTGTTCTATCCGTCGTCGTCGTTCTATCCGTCGTCGTCGTCGAAGCCGTCGTCGCCGTTCTATCCGTCGGTTCGCCTTCGTCCCAACGAGACCCTCTCCTCGACGACCGGCGTCGCCGCGACCTCGACCCGTCCTCGTCGCGATCCCGCCGGTCTTTTCGTCGCGCGTCCCGGTCGTACTCGTCGTACTCGTCGTCGCGATGACGTCGACGAGAGTCCCGCCGGTCCCTTCGTCGCGCGTCGCGGTCGTATTCGTCGCGGTCGTCGTCGTCGTCCCATCCTCTTCGTCGTCGTCGAGCGCGTTCGTCATCCTCCTCATCGCGCCCGTCCCTCGATCTCGAGCGTCGGTGTCGACGACGCGAATCGCGAGAACGACGACGACGACGACGATCGTCCTCGCTCACGCTTCGTCGTCGTCGGCTCTCGCGTCGTCGTCGGCTCTCTCGTCGTCCATCGTCGTCGGAATCATCTCGAGACCGACTTCGTCGCGGTCGTCGTCTCTCGCGTCGCCGCGCGTCGTCGTCGGCATCCCCGCGAGAGTCGTCGCCGCCGTCGTCGTCCCGCCGTCGACGCGATCCACCGCGGTCGTCGTCGGCGTCCCCGGGCATCGTCGTCGGCTCACGCGTCGTCGAGTGAAGCGCGCTGCTGCTTCACTCGTCGCTGTCCGACGACGCGACGCATGTCTTCGTCGTCGTCGTCGAGACGCATCGTTCGCGTGCGCGGACGTCCGTACGTCGATCTCGCCGATCCCTCCGTCGTCCCCGGCGCCGGCGTCGGCGGCGCGTCAGAGTCGTCGTCAAAGGCGAAGACGCGCGAAGACGCTCGACGCAGAGCGAACGCGAACGCGAACGATTCGAGAGGTTGGCGCGACGACGCCGGGTTCAGACGGGCGTCCGACGCCGACGGGGAGACGGCGGGAGACGCGGGTGGAGACGGCGGGTGATCTCGTCCAGGTCGGGCGGTGGGTTCGTTTCGTCGCGCCGGTAGACGTAGAACGGTTCGGTCGTTCGGTGCACTTTTTCAACCGCTTTTCATCGTGTCATCAATCATCGTCATCATTCATCGACGCGACGCGACGAACGTCATGTCGACGCGCGCGAACGCGGTGGTGACGACGACGTCGGTGTCGGCGTCGCCCGACGGTCGTCGGCGTCGCGAACGGCGCGGAGCGTCGACGAGAAGACGCGCGCGCGCGTCGGCGGTTGAGGATGCGGACGGGTTATCGAGCGCGTGCGCGAGCGTGGATTCGTGGGCGATTCGCGCGGCGCGGGAGAGCGATTTAGATGGAATCGTGCGTGCATAGACTGGAGCGATGCGCGGTCGTTTTCGCGCGCGGACGCCCTGTCGTCGTCGTCGTCGTCGTCGTCGTTCGTTTGTTTGTTTGTTTGTGCGGAGGACTGACCTCGTTCGTTTGTTTGTTGGACGCACGGCGCAGACGCGAGCGTGTGAGGTATCCGGCGTCGATTGGTCGGCGTCGTCCATAGAGGCGGACGTTCGACGGAGTTTGGAGAGTAGGACGTCGACGTCGAAGGTTTTGGTGGCGGTACCGGCGCCCGGGGAACGGTTGGAGTCGGACGCGCGCGTCGTCGGCTCGGTCGGGTTTTGCGTGTGCGCGGGCGGAGAGACGCAAATCACGCAAATCGCGACGAGACCGTCGATTCGTCGTCGTGGTTTAGGGAGTCGAATGTTAAAAGCAATGCTCGGGCTCGATCCCAGCGCCGTGGGCGTGCTCGAGGTGCGAGCGACGAACGAAGCGGCGTTGGCGATGTACGAAAAGTGCGGATTTCAGCGCGCGGGCGTTCGCGCAAAGTATTACTCGGACGGCGTCGACGCGGTGTGCATGACGAGAGAACCGGGCGAACGACCGGTATCGACGCGAGAGCTCACGCGTTTGCTCGCCGGGTTGTCTTCGGACGCCGCGCGAAAACCGGCGCCGCCGCTTCCAGAGCTAGCCGAAGCGACGCCGAGACCCGTCGTAGACGTTCCGCGACAAGGTCCGGCGTTCACGCGCGGCGACTCGGGCGAGTACAAGATGCGCAATCGCATTCGTCGCACGCGACCTCCGTCGTAAAAATCGCACTCGTCGTGATTCATCCACTATTTGTAATAGACGAACCATCCGTTCGAGCGCGCGCGCCGTCGGTTAAAATCCAACGCACCGTCGCACTAAAACGCCACTCGCCGATGCGGCGCGGCACCGCCGCCGCGCTCGCGGCCGTCACTCACGTCATCGGTGTTCTCGGCGACGTCATCTTCGTCCCGTACGCCGTCGCTTCGTCCTCCTTCGCGTCGACGGCGTTCGCACTGGCTCTGAATGCTTCGGACAAGTCGTGCGCTCTCCTCTTGGGAAACGCTTCCACCGATGACGTCCTCGCATCCGCGACGCTCATCGCCATCGCCGTGCTCCGCCGAACGATGGAGGATACCATGTACCACGGAATCGGTCGCGCGCTCGGTGTCGACGCCTTACGATTGTCGTCGTCGTCGTCGCAGTCGTCGTCTGCGCAGTCTTCGCGAAAACGAGCGACGACCACGACGACGCTCATCGGCGCGCTCCTCTGGCCCACCACCGCGTCGTGCATCCTCTGCGGCGCCGCGTGTGCCGGTACACCGACGACACCACTCACCACCGTCGCCCTTTTGATCGCCCTCACGACGTGCGTTCGCGTCCTCGCGTTTGCCTTTGTCGGCGAAGCGCTCGTCGCGCGGGCGCGCGCATTCTTCCAGAATCAAACCGGCTCCGACTCTGACGCGTTCCCGCTCGCGATTCTCGCCGCGTGCTCCGCCGTTTTCGCCGTCGTTCCGCTTCTTTTCGCGTTTCCGCGCCTTTGGCGACGCCCGCCGTCGGTTCGTCGGCGGCGAAAGACACGTTAGACTCGACAGCCGAATTTAAAAACAAAATGTAATTTTAATTCTCATTCCGCCGCGTCAGTGCGCGACGACGACGACGATGACGACGCGTCGCGCGCCTTCGGGCGGTGACGACGCGTCCGAGACGACGACGTCGACGCGGGACGATCACGGACGACGAGCGAACCATGTACGTCGTCAACAACAACAACATCCTGGACGACAAACGCAACGTTCTGCAGGCTCAACGACATCGACGGATGCGACGAACAAATCGTCGTCGGTCGCGACGACGACGACGAACGGAACCGGATCGATCTCGACACATCGCGCGCTCGCGACGTGTTCGTGGTGTTTCCACCTGACGTCGCACGCGGTGGTGACGCGCGG
>Ga0181580_10002143_pt1 | contig 15929 bp, 11 predicted proteins | sample 071ome_23_FD_132413 | JGI IMG/M metagenome (GOLD analysis project Ga0181580, IMG submission 132413) | Coastal salt marsh microbial communities from the Groves Creek Marsh, Skidaway Island, Georgia - 071403BT metaG (megahit assembly) | ecosystem: Environmental > Aquatic > Marine > Intertidal... | reverse complement strand
CGATCCCCAAACCCAATCTGATCAAAACTCAACACCGCATAACCGGCCTGGGCGAGTCGATAGTAAACCGTGGTTCCCTGCACGCCATAACCTTCGTTGGATCCGTGTGAATAATTGAATGGATGAAGCCAGATCACCACCGGCAAAGGTTTTTCGTGCTGTTTTGGAAAAGCAAGGTTTCCATGAACGTTCGCTCCAAAACTGACAGGCATTCGAATCACGCCTGAGGGCTTCCACCGATCACGTGACCACAACGCCACGCCGTAATCTTCTTCCTTGAGGATTGTCAATGGATGTGACGAACCGGACTCCTTTGCCCAAGCGGGCGCCTCGCCGAACATCCACTGTAATCGACCGGACAAAGATGATTCACTGTCAGGAGATGTCATGGCATCGTGGCTTTGTTGCTTTCGCCAAGCTTCCCAGTCAAAACGGTGCAACAACTTCTCTGGAAAACGACTCCGTTCGATGTCGCCACGCCCGAAATTCCAATCAAACCAATCCAGATTCACAGCGATGTGTTCTTCGGTGATGGGATTATGGTTTCCTTCTCGATAGACCAGGGCCAGCTTGTCTGAGTGCCCCAGGAACCGGTAGGTGCGCTTGGCGGAAAGATAAGTCCTCTCGACGGCAAAGGTGGGATCACTTCCGTCATTGTGTGCCGTATGAAGCATGCAGGCACGTGGCGCAATCAAAGCCAGCAAGCCATTGCTCTCAACAGGCAGTTCGTGCTCGCGTCCAAAATAAGTTTTCAAACCCGGCAAAGCCCATTCTGTCGGAGCATCCATGACCGTTTCCATGAACGTATCCCGCCCCGTAAAACGATACCCTGCAGCAGCAGGCGACCCGGCGCTTCGTGAAACAACGGCTTTGATTCTGGAATCGAACGCAGCCGCATACAGCGACTGTTTTCCATACCGTGAATGACCAATGATGCCAACCTGCTCGGGATGAACTTTTCGATCGAACTGTTCGCTCAACAAATAATCCAATGCCCTTCCGGCGATCCATGATTGAATAGCAAGTGACGAAGACCAGGTGGCATCCGGATAGGCATCCTTGAATTTCTTCCAGGTGTTTTCAAATCCGGGAAAGTCCTGTTCACGATGATTGTAATCCACTCCCGGGTAGTAACAGACAATATAACCACGCTTCACCGCAGCCTCACCCCATGCCAATTGGTAGTTTCTGGGCTGGGTCAACAACAATGGCAGAGCCTGATCAGAGCGCTTTGTGTCAATGGGCGGCAATAAAATACGAAGATCGCAAGCAGTCTGATTCCCGGCATCAAACACCAGCCGCACATTGCGTACTATCACACCGTCCTGACGCTGTGTTTCCGAGACCACATGCACTTCCAGGAGGTCGGGCGTTTCCTCCGGAAAATGACCAATGTAGGTTTCACACCACAGACGGGCTATTTCTTCCCGGCGACGCTGCCAATCCTCCTGCGTTTCCACAGGGGTACCATCCAAAAAACGCATCACCGGAGGCAGATCGGCTGAGCGAAAAACGTTCACTTGTTGATCCTGCCCTTGCGCCAGACACGACTGCTGCAGCAACGTGAAAATCAAGACTGCACACCCAATGCGCAGAATAGACTGCGGGATGAGATCTTTCGTTTTCAAAAAGGATATGGACATGTGCGAAAGTGTGGCATTTCAAATCTCTACTTTCGAGTGGATAATGAATCGTTTTCCTTCACTTTGATTGACGTGCCTTGATTTGCTCTGCATAAGTGACCGATGCGATCCCTTTTCCAAATAAGTCTATCGACTGCGACAACTGGCTTGATGTTATCTCTGTCATCGTTCGTCACGTTTGCAGCTCAATCAGAGGGCAACCCCCTGCTGATGCCTCGTTTACTCCCAGGGCAATCTTCAGTTGTATTCTCGCTTTATGGTTCTCCGGGAAATGTCGACGAACTGGAAAATCTGATCGCTTTCATGAAGGAATCCAATCTGGGCAATGGCTTTGACCCCGGCCCGGGCGCGGGCCCCCAATCCGCCAAACTCTTGGACGTCATCGCGCATGCTGGTTGGCCGGTGGTTTGTTACCCTCCGGATGGCGGTCGCATGCAGGTAAAAGGCGGCACCAGCGTATTGGATCCGGCAGGCGAGGAAGCATTGCGGGTCTTGGATCGAGCAGGCCAGTTCGGTGCCATTCAATTGGGTGAGTGGGGGTATCATTTCCATCAGTTGACATCCAGTGAAGGTTGGTGGAAGGCGGTATTGGGAGATGATTTTGAGGAGCAGATTAATACATTCCTGGTTCCAAGGGAACAACGCGGGTATTCCCCCATGCCCGGTTCACGCCAGGATTGTTACGATCAGCTGAGGGAATACTTCTACTGGCATCGGCAAGCCAAAAGCGGACGCGTGATCAGCGTAACCGGACACTCCCACTATGAAGCATACGCGGCTGAATGGGGTGCTTCTGCGATTGGGTTGGAGGTCGGAGAAAACATTCGTTTCACACAGTCCAAGTTTGCTTTTGCGCGCGGCGCATCGCGTCAATGGAACATTCCCTGGACCGTGCAAGTGAGCCCGTGGTTCGGTCCCAGCGTCACGACCAGGGGACCGCTCAAAAAGGAAGGCTCCATCACCTCGGGATTGGATGCCGGGCATTCACTCAGTTTGTATCGCCGCATGTGGTTGCACGCCTGGTTTGCCGGGGCGGCCATGGTAACACCTGAAAACAGCATCAGCATTTTCTTCGAGGACAACAAGAGTCCATGGCCCCTGACCGAACACGGTGAAACGGCCAAACGCATCCACACCTTCATGCAAAACCATGATCGCGGCAACCCTTACACCCCCCTGCTCGTCGTACTGGACCATCTGGCTGGATACGCGCCCTTCCATGAACGCACCTGGGGCGTTCTGGAACGAACGGAAGGTGATTGGGAAATTTTCGATTTGATGGAACGCCAGTTGTATTTCTCCAACAAACGATTTCAATATCCCGACAAAGCACCCAATCCTGAGAACGAATATCTCAACCCCACTCCCTTCGGCGAAATGGCGGACGTCATGCTGAACACGGTTACGGGTGCGACGATGAGTCGTTATGGTTGTATCCTGCTCGCCGGCGAGATGCGCTTTTCGCGTTTCTTTTTGTTCGAGTTGGAAAAAGCCGCCAAAGCGGGCAGCCGCATCCTGATGCATGCACGTCATGAGGAGGCCATTGGTGAAGAAGGGATGAACAAACTACATGCAGCAGGTAAAGTCGAAGTTCTTACTCCAATTACACATCCTGACACAAAACGCCCCGCGCTCATTTCCGACGAGAAACTGGCGGGTATCAGCCGGGAGATGCTACCGTTCGAACTCGAAGGTGACCCCGTGCAGTACCAGATCAATCGCAACACCAAAGGCTGGGTGATCGAACTCGTCAACAACGACGGTGTTTTCAAAACAGGCAGTCAACCCGCCGAGGTTCATGAGGCTGCCGCAATCAACGTCCGGATCAAACCCGGGTTCCCACATTCCTCCGCCATGGAATGGATGACCGAAACCAAAATGCTCCCTACGGAAAACGGCTGGCTCGAACTGACCATCCCGGCCGGGGAATCACGGTTTGTAGAATGCCCATTGAAGCCACATTCTTGAGAAAGTGCCCACGTAACCGCGCTCGCCAGAGCGTGGCACCCAAGCTTCTCCAAAACTCGGCCTATTACTCCCCAATCCCCACCTGCTTGTGAAGCCCCCCACGTAGCCGCGCTTGCCAAAGCGTGGCACCCAAGCAATCATTTCGGCATCATCTCATGCATCTGGCCACTTTCTTGGGAAAGCGGCTACATTTGGAATCACACTTCTATCGTCTGGCTACCTGCCTTTTCTTTAGACTGTGGCATGACTCCCTTCAGCGCTTTGGCATTTGGAACATTCTTCCCGAATTTCACTGTATGTTTACCATCAGAGTACACCTTGGGCTGGATGCGGCCATTGTGTGACCGAGTCGTATAAAGCACTTCACCGTTTGCCTCATTGATGACCTGAACGACGTGATCTTTTCCGTTTGCAAACACGTATTCCGGAAGGTAACCCGCCACTTTACGACCGTCATTGGCCTCCTGTTTCACGGTGATCGGCCAGCCTGCGAACTGGGCCTTGTCGCCATCCCGCACATCACAGAATCGAGGCCAGCATTCAAAAATCACTTCGCGCGATTTCTTGTTGAAACGAACGATTCCGAAACCATCCGCACGCTTACGTTCGTCACTGATGTCTTCGGCATTGGCATAGGCAAGCATTGAAATCTTATTACCCAGTCCGTCCTTGAAATCGCCCGTCCATGGCAATGGACTGTTCGGGACCGGGTTGGGGCCCGGCTTTTCGTCTTCAGGATGCCACCAGCGCCCGTAAATCGTGTTGACCAATGCAGGTCCAGTGAAGGCATAAGGCCCGTCACCGTGTTCGGAAATCCCGTGTTTGACCACGACCGCCAGATGCTGATCGCCGCACAAATGCACCGCCCAGGCACGCCGAATCAAGGCAAGCGCACGGCGGCTGGGTGTCTGCGGCCATCCATTGCAATCGAGGTCAGCCAGCAAGCGATTGTTGCGGTTCCCATGCATGTGAACCGCACCACAGAATGCTGTTTGGGATAACACCCCTTTCATCTCAGCCCCGGTCCAATCTTCGGACCATTGTTCCAAAAATTTCTCTTGGCGCTGCCCCAGCAACTCCAGACCGGGCAAATCAATGGTTTTGGGATCGTAGCTGGGATCATTGATATGATCCGGACGCGGCCCCATCTGAGGAATCTTTCCCGCCGGACCGGTCTTGAATTTGCGATCTTCCAAAACAGCCATATCAACCCCCCCCACCGTGATCCTGGTGAAGTAAACGCCAATGTCCCGTTTGATCGGGTCCGGATCCACGGGATCGGGCAGGTTCCAGGTTTGTTGACGCTGCACCAGGTTCACATACTTGACTGGAAACTTGTATCCACCGTCCGCATTCCCCGCGATGGTGGATACAATGCCGTTTTCCCCCCAGACATTCGGATGGCCGACATCATGGTCATCTGGAATGGAAACGGTTGGACGGTCACGAATGATATCGCGGTACTGCAAGCCAAACTCAATCCAGCCTGCCGTATGCTCCGTATGGCGGTAAGTCTGGTCCCCCCCAAAGAACAGTAAATCAGGATCGATGCGACGCAGGTTCTCGACAATTTCGCTGCGAGGACCGGTTGTTCGACTGGAATTACAGGAAAGGTTGGCGACGACGATTTCACTTTTGTCCTTTGGATCTTTTCGAATCAATCCCTCAAACTGCGCCTTTTCACCATGTAACACCCGATAGGAGACATCCTGCGTGTTGTCCCAATCCTCGACACGGAAATGCACATCCCAGCCGGGATACAGGACCTCCGCCCGTGCGACTTCCTTCCAGTTCTGACCAGGGAACTTAAACTCGAGCCGGGCTTCACGCACTTCGCCGGGTTTTAGCGGAAACAATTGCCCGGTAATCTTGAGCACACCGTCCTGGTGAGCATAGAGAGCAAAGCAAACCACTTGGTCCCGAGGGACATTCAGGTTGGGGGGCGCGGCTTTTTTGCCCGTTTTGAGTGGTGTTTCCAGATTGCCGGGTCGCTTCCACCACTCGCCGGTGCTCAGAGATTCAAGGTTGGGAAAGTCGTTGCCGTAAGGTTTGGCGGCGTCCTGGGCTTTTAAAAAGTCCTTACTAATAACCAGGCTGCTCACACCTGCAGCAGTGGTCTTCAATGCATTGCGTCGACTGATTTTCATAATGATGCTACTGGGTATGCGGTTACTTAACCAAAAACAGATGCCCAGTAACAGAAGATTTTGACGCATGGAGGGATCGGTTCCACCCGGTCCCAAACTTTTTCCTAGAGACACTCCTGAGCACCAGAAATGGAACGTGGGGAGACTGAAGTTGATCGAACAGCTGTGGCGCTTCCATTGTTGCCGAAAAATGGTATCCAGGCTCTGAGGTTTGAAGTGGGTGTAAGACGGAGCTTACCCCTCCGATAGTGAGTTTCCATTTTGTGAACAGCCCCCCCGCCTCAGATGTTGGACTTCTTTTTTTGCTTTCAATTGCGGTGTCCTGACCTAAATTACTAGCTTGAAACAGCCCCAATTTGGGGTTTTTGAATCAGAAATCGAATAATTATTAGCATCATAATTCTATGCCTATAGCCACTCCCAAGCAATTCGCTGCTATGTTGGACGCAGCGCAGAAGGGTTCCTACGCCTACCCGGCCATCAATTGTACGAGCATCATGACGCTCAACGCGGCCTTCAAAGCCTTTGCGGATATGAAATCCGACGGCATCATCCAGTTTTCCACCGGGGCAGGACAATTCGCCTCCGGTTTGAACAACAAGGACGCCACCAAAGGAACCATCATTCTGGCAGAAGCGGCTCACCGTCTGGCGGAACAATATGACGTACTCGTTGCACTGAACACCGACCACTGCCAACCCAAGAATGCTGGCGACTTCCTGAAACCCCTGATCGAAGCCACAGCCGCTCGTCGCGCAAAAGGTGAGAACAACCTGTTCCAAAACCACATGCTCGACGCATCCATTCTTCCTTTGGAAGAAAACCTGGCTCTCTCAAAAGAATACCTCAAACTGGCTGCCGACAACGAAATCATCCTCGAAGTCGAAGCCGGTGTCGTGGGTGGCGAAGAAGACGGCGCCGCCGGCACGGAAGACACCCCGGAGGAACACCTTTACACCACCCCGGAAGACATGCTGGCTGTTTATGAAGCGTTGCACCCGATCGGTCGCTTCACATTCGCCGCCACTTTCGGCAATGTCCATGGTCACTACAAACCTGGAGCCGTCAAATTGCGTCCTGAAATCCTCAAAGATGGCCAGAAAGCAGTCATTGACAAATATGGTGCTGAAGCTGAAATGGACCTCGTGTTCCACGGTGGCAGCGGAAGCCTGCTGTCTGAAATCCGTGAAACCCTCGACTACGGTGTGGTGAAAATGAACGTCGATACCGACACCCAATACGCCTTCACCCGCCCGATCGCCGATCATTTCTACAAAAACTATGACGGTATCCTCAAAGTCGACGGGGAAATCGGGAATAAGAAAGTCTACGATCCACGCAGCTATCTGAAAGCTGGAGAAAAAGGCATGGCCGCCCGCATCGCTGAAGCCTGCCAAGACCTTCGTTCCGATGGCAAATCCATCTTCGGCGACGTATAATCATCGCCTGACATTTCATATTGAATTTTCACAGCGGCCCTTCGGGGCCGCTTTTTTGTGTACCAGGATGCAAAAAATCCTGAATAGGTAGGACGTGCCGTCCCTGGCGCGTCGCCTTGAGGCTACCGATATCCCAAACGCCTCCGTTTCGGGAAGCCTTCGGTTTTCGAACACCCCAGATCCGCATCGCTACCATTCGCGGGTGGATCGAGATCCACGCAGTGACGGGACAAGCTGATCCGATCTACCTGTGGCTTCCAAATTTCATTTCGGCTCACAATGGGAAGCCAAAAGAACATCAAACCAAAACCCCGGGCAGTTTCTCTGTGCTGTCCCCAAACTGCTCCACTGGAGTACCAAACGCCTCCAACATGGAGCAATACAGGTTCGCCAACGGGGTATTCGGACCCTGCACCAGGTGTTGCCCTGTCTTGATACGACCACCCGCAGATCCCGCGATCACGAGGGGGAGGTTGCGTGGACTGTGCTTGTTGCCGTCCCGCAAACCGGAACCAAACATGATCATTGAATGATCCAGCACGGTACTTTTCCCTTCGGGCATGTTGTGAAGTTTGTTGAGGAGGTAGGCATATTGCTCCACGTGCCACTGGGCAATCAATTGATACTGAACGAGGTTTTCCTCCTTGTTTTCGTGATGGGAGACACTGTGGTGCCCTGAGCTGACTCCGTCCAGAAACGAAAAATTGGTGTTACTGACCGCATTCCCAAACATGAAAGTTGTGACACGCGTGCTGTCGGTCTGAAAAGCCAGCGCCATCATGTCGAGCATCAAACGCACATGTTCTGCATGCTCCCGGGGAATGCCATCGGGTTTGACGGTTGGATCCATATCCACCGCCGGTTGCCAGGACACGCCTTCCGGTTGACTAGCCTGCTCAACACGCTGTTCCAGGGCACGAACGGACTCAAGGTAATCATCGATTCGCGCGCGATCCTCATGACTGACCCGGCGTTGCAGCTGTTTGGCATCCCCCAACACACGGTCCAAAAGCAAACGATCCTGCTGACCGCCACCTTCCTTGGGATTGGTGATGCGGAACAAACGCTCAAAAACGAGCCTTGGATTGATCTCTCGGGCCAAAGGACGCGTCGGCCGGCTCCACGCAATATGCGATCCGTAGACACGCGTGTATCCCACGTTGGTGTTCACTCCGATACTTACCGGTGCTATTGCCAATTCAAGCGAGGGCAAAGGTGTTTGGCCGGCGATCCCTCGAGCGGCGATCTGGTCCATCGAAACGCCGTTGCTGTTCAAATCAAATCCCAGGGACTTGCTGATTGTCTGACAGGTCAAAAAACCGGATGTCTTGACGTAGTGGCCATCGCCCACGTTACTGGCCTGATTCCACAGGTTGGTAGGGATCAGGAGCTTATCCTTGAGACTTTCGAGGGGGAAAAGCGTTTTGGACAATTTGAAATCGGTTCCCTCCCCCTCGGGCGTCCATTGATCTTCGCGAACCCCATTCGGTTGAAACAAGACTCCGAGACGACGGGGGCCTTCTTCTGGCTGGGCCAATAGACGGGGCGACATCATGGATTCGAGCCACGGCAACGCCAGTGCAGCTCCGGCTCCTTTGAGCAAAGTACGTCGTGAAATGGGTTTGGTCTGACCTGTGATATGCATAAGCGTGTTCTATGGACTCAACTCGATCTCAATTAATTCAATGCCTGGAAGCAGCTTTATATCGGAAAGGAACGCTTTCGACAATGCCCATCAACATGCGATGTGAGGCATAGCCATTGGCCTTAAGATCCTCCACGATCTGATCCACCGTACAATAATCTTCATAGGTCAAACCGCGACCAAGCGCATAACCCAGCATTTTTTTGGTCAGATGCCGCACGATTTGATCCTTCCGATCCATCAGAATTTGTTTCAATTGCTCTGGCCCTTCAAATTCGGTGCCATCGGGCATGGTGGCTCTGGCATCCACTTTTTGGTTACCAACCGTATCCCGCCACCTTCCAAGCACATCGTAATTTTCCAAACTAAATCCCAAAGGATCAATCCGGTCATGACACGTGGCACAAGTAGGATCTTCACGGTGCTTCTCCAACCGTTCACGCAGGGACTGAGGCTGTGCCGTTTCGGAGTCTTCCTCCAGCAAGGGAACGTTGGGAGGTGGCGGAGGGGGTGGTTCGCCAATTAAAGTTTCCAAAATCCATTTACCCCGCAGCACAGGACTGGTGCGATGCGGGTGAGAGGAGACTGCCAGCACGGCCGCCATGCTCAATAGCCCGCCACGATGCGGATCATCCGCAATCTCCACCCGTTTGGGTTGTTCGCGAAACTCGCCTTTGACCTTGTAGTGACGGGACAGGCGACGGTTGATGTAGGTGTAATCCGCATCGATCAAGTCCAGCAAAGGACGGTTCTCTGTAAGCACCTCATGGAAGAAGAAAACCGGTTCATACTTCATCCCGCCTTCCAACTCGGAGTCATACCCTTCGATGGAGGCGTCCGGTTTGAACTCACGCCCCAGTGCGCGGGTTCCAAGCCATTGCTCGACAAAATTCTGGGCAAAATTACGGACTTTGCGTGAATGCGGATCCTTCAACATACGCACCACCTCACTCTGCAACACCTCGGAATCATGCAGTTTCCCCTCGGCAGCCAGCTGCATCAGATGTTCATCCGGTGGAGCGCCCCAGAGAAAGTAGGCCAGGCGCGTGGCAAGTTCGTGCCCTTGCAAAGGTACCGGCTCGGCCCCTTCGACAGGCTCTTCCATGATGAAAAGAAACTTCGGAGAAACCAACACCGCAGAAAGCGTCAATTGCATGGCCGTTGAAAACGATCCATCCGCTTCAAAAGCAGTTTCAAACAAACCCATGTATTCACCCATTTCTTCATCACTCACCGGTCGACGAAAGGCATTTGGCAGAAATCGCTCCAACACCTTGCGAGCAGCTTCGGCAGGAGTGGTGTTTTCATCAGGTTGAGCAATCAGAAAACGACGACTGGATCGTGTGTCGGCGAAACCATACTCAACGGCGGATCGTGCGGCTTCGAGGTATTTCTCAGCATGAATGGGAGAAATAAAAAGTGTTTCAGCCGCATTATCAAAACCTTCCCCCCCTGCTCCGTCACTGGGCAGCGCTTCACCCGCATCGAAGTGAACGTCCAGAAGGTGCCGCACCGAAGCCGAATACTCACTTCGGTTCAAACGCCGAACAAGCGCAGGCCCCGGCTGCACGCCGTCGGCGCAAGCCGCTTCACGCAAAGTCGACTGCACCCAGTCAACAAACGCCATACGCTCCTCCACTCCGGGCAAGGGCACGTCCTCATCATCCGGCGGCATATCCCCATCCCGCACACGATGCAGATGCTTATCCCACTCAAGGCCATCGGCAATGATGCTCTCTCTTGTGGAGTAGGAAGTTAAATCAAGCTTACCTTTCGGCTTGGGAGGCTGATGACAATCCACGCAATACTGCTGAATGAAAGCCACACCTACTCCTGTCGGAACCGCCTCAGTCAGAGGATCTGACGCTGAGATAGTCCCACAAGCAGGAAAAACAGACACCCAACAAGTGAAAAAAAATGTTGGGTTTGGTATCAGCATTCGCATGCAGGCATGTTCACCCAGACAGCAGAGCGGGTCAAGTAGGTAGCATCAAATCCAGCAGAAGGTGTTTCGCCTCCCAAAACGATCCAAATGGAACCTGAACCCCCTCTTCAGCAGACCAACAGGTCACCCGACTGGATCATCACCGTATTGATTAACGCCAACCGTCCCTCTCAGTATCCCCATCTCTATAAAAGCCCAGATCCACCCAATGACAGGAATGAGAACGATAAAAATCCAAAACCCGGACTTATCCCGATCGTGCCATCTTTTGATATTGAAGCAAATCATTGACCAAAGAGTCACCAGCGTCAGTATCCCGATGATCAAAAATCCCGTCACCTCAGCAATCACCGCAATGACGAAACTCACGAAATTGAGCCCGATACAAGCAAGCCAATATTGCAATCTCGAAACACGTCCATCAAAAGAGAACAACAAGCTCACCATATTGAGTTCACTTCTGCGACTGGATCGCCTTGGAGGCACGACCGGTGCGGCAGCTCTGGGTTTCTCAGCAGCAGAATGTGAAGATGCCATTCGAAGGGAAGAATGGGAGGCAGGAGGCGGCACGGCAGGAGCAGGTGGCTCCGACTGCTGACTCGAATGGTAGCAAGACTCATGCTGATACCGCCCCTGATCATCCTTAAATCGCGGGGCATCGGAGCAATCCTGACCACAAATGACGCAAATTTTTCCCTCACTTTGATTGTTACTCATGCAATCAAGAGAAACACAAAAAGTTAACTAAATCAACAACATCTTGATGTTGTTTTAATTACAAAAACAACACTCATTTTATAACAGCACATTAACAATCCTCAACCTTCGTGCCTTGGTGCCTTTGTGAGAGAACAAAAAATCTAACGCCCCACAAAAACCTCCCCAGCCGGCCGTGCATCCAACCGCATCTCCTCCTGAAACAAAACCGCCATGCCCCGCAACTTGCGAATGATAGCGCCATTGCGAACGGGCTTGGATTCTCCCGGATCCGCTTCCAAATCGTAAAGTTGAAGCACGGGATTCAAAAACAACTTCCAACGTTCCCAACGCACAGCCGCCAAAGCCCCCTGGCTGCCATGATAGAAAAAAGCATCATTATATTCCTCCCTCGAAATAAGTGGAGCCCACTCCCCAGGAGGATCCCACCTTCGCCGAAGTGGCACCGAGCCATTGAGCGCGCCACTTTTTCCTGGAGGAGGAACAAGGTCTGATTCACCTTTCAGCAAGGGACTGATATCGCGCCCATCCATAACAATCCCCTCCGGCACTTTAATCCCCGCGAACGTGGCCAGAGTCGGATACCAATCCATGGCACGCACCACAGCAGAAGTAGCCCGACCACTTTTCACGCCCAAGCCCGGCCCCCACGCAATGGCAGGCACACGAATGCCGCCCTCGTATGTTGATAACTTGCGCCCCCGTATCTTCTGCTCAGGCGTTCGGCCCGGACCTCGCCCATTATCCGATGCATAGACCACCATGGTATTCTGCTCGAGCCCCCACTCCTCCAGAGCATCAAAGATTCGCCCAACATGAAAATCCAGTTCCTGAATCGCATCGCCATATTCCCCCCAATTCGAACGCCCCTTAAAATCTTCACTCACTCCCAGCGGATTGTGAAGCATGGTATGGGGAAGATAGAGAAAGAACGGATGTTCCTTGTTCTGTTCGATAAACTGCAACGCCTCATCCGTGTAGAGCCTGGTCAATTCCGCCGGATCAGCCGGACGCCTCACAACCTCATCATTACGCATCAACGGCACCCCGCCCTCGCCTTCAAAATAAACCACTTCGACTGGATCCAGATTATGAAGCAGACCAAAATAATGATCAAACCCCTGATTGCGCGGAAGAAACGGCTCATGGAATCCCAAATGCCACTTACCAACACAAGCGGTCGCATAGCCCTGTTCCTTGAACAACTCCGCGATAGTGAGTTCGCCGGGATTCAATCCGGAAGACGAATCCGCCCGATGCACCCAGATGTGATTCCCCACCCGTCGAGGATAACACCCGGTCAACAACCCCGCCCGCGAAGGACTACAAATCGGAGCCGCAGCATAGTAATCCGTAAACCGCACACCCTCCTTCGCCATCGCATCGATTCTCGGAGTCCTGACTTCCGTCGCGCCATAACACCCCAAATCGTAATAACCCTGATCATCGACAAAGATGAAAATGACATTCGGTTTGGAAACACCAGCCTGCAATAGAATCCCACCGCCCCCTACAGAAATGGTCACCAACAAAAAAAGAAATCGCCCAATCATGATGAATCAACCAGCATTTGAAAGATACATCCTGTTCAACCAGTGAATCCTGTCAACAAAATGAAAACAACTCTGCGCCCCTGCGTGAGAAAAAAATCTGCGAGAATCGGCGCAATCTGTGGTTAGAAAAAAAATGGTACACCCGTAGGGAGTCGAACCCCAAACCTCCTGATCCGTAGTCAGGCGCTCTATCCAATTGAGCTACGGGTGCGCCAATAGGAAGCGAGAAACTAAAAAATGTCCGGGCTCGCTGCAAGTGTTTTTTGAATTTTTTCTACCCCGCTCTTTTGGGAAGGGCTATGGTCCGGACATGGCAAAGCAGGTTTTCAAGGGGGATCAGAAAGTCGGTGCATCCATCATGACCCGGTGGGAGGATCGGTTTCGGGGCAAATGGGTTCCGAGACTGCCTTCCTGGATCGAAACATGGCATCTGACTTATCTGACACTGATTTGGTCCGGCCTGATTCTGGTGTTTTGCTGGCAGGCAAAGAACAATCTAAACTGGCTTTGGCTGGTTTCCTTGATGGTGATTGCCCAGTATTTCAGCGACCTGTTCGACGGTGCCGTGGGTCGTTACCGGAAGACGGGACTCATCAAGTGGGGTTACTACATGGACCACTTTCTGGATTACATTTTCCAGTCCTCCATGGTGGTGGGTTACATGATGATCTCCCCTCCGGGTTTGACCTGGTATTTTGTTGGCATCCTGGTGATGGCAAGCGGTTACATGGTGAGTTCCTTTCTATCTTTTGCCGCCACCAATGAATTTGAGATCTATTTCTTCGGCATAGGCCCCACAGAGATTCGCATCATTGTGATTGCGCTCAATGCGTCCATCGTGTTCTTGGGAACTGCTTGGTGGCCGGTGACGGTTCCTATCTTTTTCTGGAGCATCCTGGCAGGCCTCGTGGTGATGGTGTGGCGCACTCAACGCAAGCTCTGGCGGATCGACATGGACGCCAAGAACGGAAATTGACGTGTTATTTTTGACAGGATTAACAGGATGTACAGGATGGGGTGGGAGATTGGATAGTTTTTGGCTTACCATTCTGAATTTATTTTGCTGATGAAAACCTAAAGGGTGACGCGCCGGGGACGGCACGTCCCACCTACTTCACGGTCGATCGATCCACTAACACGATGTTCAATAAGACCCCAAGCCCACTCCTTCACACATCCCATCCTGTAAATCCAGTTCATCTCGCAGATCCCGCGACTGCGGCGACTGTCCAAAAACAACAAAACTTTTCGTTGCAAAATCTTCGATCCCCTCTGAAATAGGACGCCTTATGGCTAAGAAATATTGGTTGGTGAAACAGGAACCGGAGGCTTATGCGTGGGATCAATTCGTCGCAGACGGCGTGACAGATTGGTCCGGCGTGCGCAATTACCAGGCGCGAAACAACCTGCGTGCCATGAAAAAGGGCGATCAGGTGCTTTACTATCACAGTGTCACCGGCAAATGCGTGATGGGCATCGCCGAGGTGGTCAAGGAACATTATCCGGACACCACCGCTGAGAAAGGTGACTGGTCTGCGGTGGATCTTTCACCGGTCAAACCACTCAAACACCCGGTCTCATTGGCTCAGATCAAGGAAGATCCGGATTTGAGCGAAGTCGCATTGGTCCGTCATTCCCGTCTTTCGGTCATGCCCCTGACATCTGCCGAATTCAAAAGAATCGTCAAACTGGGTAATTGAACCAACAAGCGACCACCCACCGAATACCCATATCATGGCATCAGAAACATCCCCCCACCCTTCTCTGGAACACATCACCGGCGTCATCTTCGACATGGACGGCGTGATCGTCGACAGCGAACCGCGTCACCAGCAAGCGTTCATGGAAGTCTTCCATGAGATCGGCTACGCGGACATCCATGGCATTCAGTTCGAAAACTACCTGGGCAAATCGGATCAATCGGTCTGGGTGGATTTCATGGACATACACAAACCACCCTTTTCGATCGAAGACCTGACCCAACGCAAGCAAGACAGACTGATCGACCTGATCCGATCCGAAGAACCCATTTTCGAGACCTTGCCCGAGCTGGTTGAAAAACTATCCAGACACTTCACCCTTTCGGTGGCGTCCGGTTCATTGCACCCGGTCATCGACGCGGTCCTCGAACTCCAGGATCTCAGGCGCTTCTTTCCTACTGTGGTCAGCATTCAAGACGTTCCCCGCGGCAAACCCGCTCCGGACGTTTTCCTGAAGGCAGCCAGGGACATGGGAGAAGCTCCGGAAAAAATTTGCGTGATCGAAGATTCGGCGGCGGGCGTGCAGGCAGGAAAGTCCGCAGGCATGCAGGTCATCGCCATCACGAACAGCCTGGACGCAAACAGTCTGAAACAGGCCGATTTTGTCGTAAAAGACTACGAAACCATTGAATCCCTACTCCTCGGAACAAAACAGGCCAATCTTTAACCTGAGCATCTCATCTTCCAGGCAGCATCCGCACAAAGCATAAAAAATATAACCACCTACAGCAAAAACCATTACAACCTTCGCGCATTTCGTGATTTCGTGGTTTACAAAGACAATTCACAAAACCTGGACACCATCAAACAGACCGCAACCCGCCTGAACAAACCGCCGTTTCAGTAAAAAAAGGCCAAAAGCATTTGACCTGACCAAGTAAGGGATAGTACTTATTGCGGGCTTATGGGACATGGCGAAGCCATAATACCGAATCCTTGGATGATGCTGCCGTTCGGGCTGTTGCTTGCAACAATTGCCCTGGGGCCGCTGTTCTTTCTGCATTGGTGGGAGAAACATTACCCCAAGGTCGCATACGTGCTGGGGGCTATTACTCTGGTTTATTACTTCTTTGGACTACATGCCAACGAAAGAATTTGGCACACGGCCGTTG